>Ga0255347_1002323_pt1 | contig 27362 bp, 28 predicted proteins | sample wastewater_treat_2_FD_192479 | JGI IMG/M metagenome (GOLD analysis project Ga0255347, IMG submission 192479) | Wastewater microbial communities from Lulu Island WWTP, Vancouver, Canada - plant24 | ecosystem: Engineered > WWTP > Wastewater > Unclassified | place: Canada: Vancouver, British...
AAGCCTGTTCCGCAGGCAAACACGTTTCCGGGAACGCCTTTGAAATCGCGAAAATCCCCAGCAAATCAATGGGGGGAAGGGGGGAATGTGCCCGTTTTCAGTGCTCTATGGGATGCTAGTGTGCCAAAAAATAAAATTTGTCCTAATTCCTATGTTTCGTGCGATTCATTTCCACCTAAACTGAATCACCGAATCGCACCTTGGCACCCTCTCGGCTTGACATGTGTGGGTGTCTGTTCCAGAATTATGGGATTGTGTAACAAATGGAGTTGTTGGAGTTATTATGCAGGATAAGATCAGAGCGAAATTGGAAGAACTGCGCGGTATGTTGCAGGCGGACGGCGGCGATATGGAAGTCGTCGCGATCGAGGACAAAAATGTAAAATTGCGTCTGCGCGGCGCGTGCGGGAGTTGCCCCCATGCCACCATGACCCTCAAGCAGGGCATCGAGCGCATATTGCGTGAATCTATCGATCCGGAAATTTTGGTAGAACGCGTCATGTGACGCGCTAGTCAGCACAAGACGGCAAAAAAGGAGGCGCTCATACTGTCCTGCGCCTGCCCTTGACCGCTCCAGACAAGATCGTGACCGTCATAAAACTGGAACTGCATGCCGCGCCACAAGGCGACATGTCAATAAAGCCGCCTGTCATTTAACGGAGTACTGTATGCCTCTTCATTGTTGGAGTTATCTGCTGGGAGTTATCTGCCTGTTGCTAGGAGTATCAATCACTGTTGCGCCCGCTCGCATGGCAGCCATTTACAAGGCGTTGCCCCGAAACAAAGTTGCGGGTTATGTTCTTAGCGCTATCGCTTGGATATGGGCTGGAGTGGCGCTCATAACCATGGGATTGGACCTGCTGGCCCCGTTCCAGAAGTATATCCCCTTTGCCGTGCTTGCCTGCATCCCGCTGACATGGCTCTGGCTAGACAATCTGCTGTCATGCCGAGCCATCGGCGCGCTCCTGACACTGTTTCCCTACGAGCTTCTGCATGTCGCGCGTGTACACTCGTCGCCGTGGCGTCTGGTACTGGTGACGCTGGCATATATATGCATAATCAAAGGTATGATCCTGCTGCTCTACCCTTGGAAATTGCGGCAGGCCATCGACTGGTTCGGACAACGTCTGGCGATCTTCCGGCTGGCTGGCGTCGCCCATGCCCTGCTGGGGCTACTGCTGATAGCACTTGGTGCGACCGCCTTGCGCTAGTGCCACCTTATCATTTTTTCCGCGCATAGCGCCGGCACTTCACGCCTGCCTCTTGCAGAAGGCGTTCCGTCTGCTCGGTAAATGCGTAATCGCCGCCGTATACCACTTCTTGGATACCCGCATTGATGATCATTTTAGCGCACGTCAGGCACGGACTTATTGTCACATACATCGTCGCCCCTGCCAAACGTATTCCGTAATACGCCGCTTGGCAAATGGCGTTCTGCTCAGCATGCACACAGATGCACTCTTCCAGGCTGGAGCCCGACGGCGCTGTGCCAGCGCAACGGGGGCAACCGCCTGCAAAGCAATTGGTCACACCGCGCGGGGTGCCGTTATAGCCTGTCGAGATAATCCGGTTTTCGGAAACCACCACAGCGGCGACCTTGCGCCGCAGGCAGTTAGAGCGTGTGGCGGTCACATGCGCTATTTCCATGAAATACGTATCCCAATCAGGCCGCGGATCATTAATCTTTTTCTTTTTACCAGCCATAGCAACATCCATATGAGTCATTTCCCTTGGGGTTGCGGGCGCCGCCCGCATTGGGGGTTAAGGCTGCTTCGTAATCGCCTGATAGCCTTACAGTCCCACGCCTCCCCCCTCACAGTCTCACAGCCTTTTTTCATTATCCATAACTTATGACTTTTTGTCGGTCGCTTTTTTAGTCTTGCGTGCCGCAGGTTTTTTGGCGGTCTGCTTTCCCTTTTTCTTAGTCGCAGTTTTCTTAGCCGCAGTATTTTTAGTCGCGGCCTTTGGTTTTTTCGCCTGCGAACCTGACGAACGCAAGGGCAGTTCGTCCCTCATCCTGAAAGTCAGACTTTGCTTGTCGGCGGCGATGTCTATCTGCACCACGCCTTGCGTCAGCACGCCCCGCAGCAGTTCTTCTGCCAGCGGGTCTTCCAGAAAACGTTCCACCGTGCGGCGTAAAGGCCTGGCTCCGTGAGCAGGATTATAGCCCTTGTCCACCAGCAGGTCTATCGCCTGATCCGTCAGTTCCAACGTGATGCCCTTGGCCTCAAGACGGCTGCGCACCAGCACCATCTCCAGATCAAGTATTTTGACCACGTCGGCCTTGCTGATCTTCCGGAAAACAATCACCTCGTCAAAACGGTTGATGAGTTCGGGCTTGAACACCTGTTTGGCCGCGTTCAGCATGCGCTCGCGCAACCTGTCGTAGTCCTCCGCCGCAGACTCGCGCACGAACCCCAGCCCCTGCCCTTGGCGCTCGTGATCGTACCCGAGATTAGATGTCAGAATCACCACGGTATTGCGGAAATCGACTTGGCGTCCCAAGCTGTCGGTCAGGCGTCCTTCTTCCAGTATCTGTAGCAGCAGGTTCATGACATCCGGGTGGGCCTTCTCGACCTCGTCGAACAGCACCACACTGTAGGGACGCCGCCGCACCCGCTCAGTGAGCTGTCCGCCCTCCTCATGCCCGACATAACCTGGCGGCGATCCCACCAGCCGGGAGACCGTGAATTTCTCCATGTATTCCGACATGTCAATTTGGATCAGGGCCTTGTCGTCGCCAAACATCTTCTGCGCCAATATCTTCGCCAGCAGGGTCTTGCCGACCCCGGTCGGCCCCAGAAAGATGAACGAACCGATCGGGCGCTTGGGATCCTTAAGGTCAGCGCGCGAACGCCGCAACGCGCGCGCCACAGCCTCAATCGCAGGCTCCTGCCCTACGACCGATTCACGCAGCTCCTGCTCAATGTTAAGCATACGCGCCAGTTCGGTCTCACTCATGCGCTTGATCGGAACGCCGGTGATATGCGCAACGGTTTCTGTCACATCATCAACGGTCACCCGCAAGGCCTTTTCCGTGTGCTCGGACTTCCAAGCCGCGACCACGCTCTCAAGCTTCTCCTTGGCCTTGCGCTCCTCATCGCGCAGAGCCGCCGCCACCTCAAAGCGCTGATCACGGATCGCGACATCTTTCTTCTGCCCGATCTCCAATATCCGCTGCTCATATTCCCGCACGTCCGGCGGACGCACCGCTTCCCGCATCCTGATACGCGCGCCTGACTCGTCAATCGCATCAATCGCCTTGTCCGGCAACTGACGGCCAGACTGATAACGTGCGGTCAGTTTCACGGCGGCCTCCAGCGCGGCCGGATCATACAGCACATTGTGGTGTGTCTCGTAGCGCGGCGCGATGCCTTTCAAAATCGTGATGGTCTCCTCTACCGAAGGCTCGTCAACACGCACAGTCTGGAAGCGGCGTTCCAACGCCGCGTCTTTTTCTATGCGCAGACGATACTCGTTGAGCGTGGTGGCGCCGATGCACTGCAGCTCGCCACGCGCCAATGCGGGCTTGATGATGTTCGCAGCGTCCATTGCCCCTTCGGCACCGCCCGCCCCTACAATCGTATGCAGCTCATCAAGGAAGAGAACAATGTTTTTCTCGCGCCGGATCTCGTCCACCACGGCCTTGAGGCGCTCTTCGAACTGTCCTCGGTATTTCGTACCCGCCACCAGCAGGGCCATGTCCAGAGCCACTACGCGCTTATCGCGCATGCGCTCGGGAACGTTGCCCATGACAATCGCCTGAGCCAGCCCCTCGACCACCGCTGTCTTGCCCACACCGGCTTCGCCTAACAACGCCGCGTTATTTTTAGAGCGCCTGCACAGTATTTGTATCACACGCTCAATCTCGCTGGCACGTCCCACCACCGGATCCAGCTCGCCCTTTTTCGCTAGTTCGGTCAGGTCTCTCCCGAAGGCATTTAACGCCGGTGTTTTAGGGCGATCTCGAGCGGATTTCGGCACCGCGCCGCCCGGACGCGCCGCCGCCCCCATGGCTCTGGCAGCATCGGAGTCATCTGCGCCACCCAGACCATCATCCGTTTCAGGGCGCGATCCGAACTCTTCCTCGGCACCGTCATCACTCTCCATATAACGGCGTACGCCTTCTATCACGTCGTTGAGCCGCACATTCAGCGAGTGCAACACCTGTGCGGCCACGCCCTCGCCCTCGCGCAAAAGCGCCATCAGCAGGTGCTCGGTGCCCGCCAGCGGCTGGTTCATAGCATGCGCCTCGGCCACCGCCAAATGCAGAACCTTCTTGGAACGCGGCGTATAAGGCAACTCACCTTTGGTCTTGGTTTCGCCACCAACCCCCACCATCCGCTCCACCGCGATCCGCACATCGTCAAGTTCGACGTTCATGTCCTCAAGCACTTCCACAGCCACGCCTTCACCCAACGCGACCAGCCCCAGCAAAAGATGCTCCGTGCCGATATACGGATGATTGAAACGATCAGCCTCACGGGCGGCCAACTGCACTGCGCGCCGTGACCTTTCTGTGAAATTATTTTCAATAAAATTCATATTCTCCCTTCAAAAACTGTATGCGAGACCCAAATTTATACCTTCGTGCTTTTCAACCGGACACCAGTCATCTGCCTGCGCAAAAAAACAGCCCGCTGCTCATCGCGTTCATCCGATGTCATCACAACGCCTCGAATTTTCTGCAAATGCCCGGGCTGCATCGCCAAGATCAGGTCGTCAACATCCGAAACCTGCAACCTAGTACAAAGTTTCATGGCAGCGCCCAAGCGTATAGCCGACAAAAACTCAAGCGCTTCGGCAGTGGACAGCAACCGCGCGTTTTTCAGCACGCTCAGCGAACGCGCCAGACAATCGACCAGCACCAGCGGCAATTCACACAAAAGCCGCGCGCGCGCGTTACGCTCCTGCCGTACGACTTCGGTGCAGATACGCTGGACCCGGTCGACTATCAACGCCTCATCAACCCCCAGCGTGTCCATATTGGATATCTGGAAAATCTGTCCAGCCGCCTCGGAGCCTTCGCCACAAATCCCGCGCACGAGCAGGCGCAAACGTTCTAAAGCGTTTATAACCCGATCCAGTTCGCCAAGCAACTGCAGCCCCATCAGGTGCAACATGGCACCCGCCCGCAAACCAGTGCCAACGTTGCTGGGACAAGCTGTCAGATATCCCAAACGCGGCGACCACGCATATTTCAGGTGACGCTCAAGCGCCGTGTCCATCTCGTCTGCCACGCACCAAGCCTTGTGCATATCCAAGCCCGAAGCGAACCCCTGTATGCGCAGGTGGTCTTCTTCGTTGATCATCACGCAATACGACTTTTCAGCTCCCAAAGCCACACCACCACCGACGGGATTACCCAAAAGATCTTTGCTGATCAGACGCGATTCACACAATACGTCGCGCTCCTGCTCGTTAAAACCGTCAACCAGCGCCACATGCATGTCCGGACGCACAGCCTTCAACGCCTTGCTCACAGCGTTGTAAACGCGTGCGCGGTCAGTCTCGGCAGCCCAATCCGGAAACATCTCTCCTGCAAGATTACGGGCCAGCCGTACACGGCAGCTTATCGCGATATCGTCACCAGACTCACCACGCTCGCTTTGATCCGAAACAACCGGCTCTGCATCTGATATCATGCGCTCACGCCCCCCTCCTCGCGATCATTTTCAGCATCCAACTGCCGCAAGCGGTCGCGCAGTGTGACCGCCTCCTCATAGTGCTGCCCCTTGATCGCTTCAGACAAAGCATCTTCTATATTTTTGCGGCGCAACTCTGCCTGCGCACGTAACGGCACTTTGCCAACATGTTGCCGCGTGCGGTGCAGGTCGAAAATGGCACTATCCAGCTCTTTGGCGAAAGTCTCGTAGCAAGTCGGGCAACCCAAGCGCGAACGTTTGCGGTACTCGTTATGTGTGATCCCGCAAGTAGGACAGGACTGGTCAGACATGCTCAACGCCCGCCCGACGATCTCAAAAGCAGCATCCAGAATCATGCCCATCAGCGGCAAAGGGGGCATGGAGGGCTCGTTGTCCCGGGGAGACTTTGCGGCGACTTTTTCAGTAGCTTCCACAGTAGCCGCAGCAGCGCATTTCCGGCAAACGTAAAGTTCCTGCGTCCCGGACTCATCCTCTTTATGTATGGCGGTTTCGGCATCCGCCTTATGGCATATTTCACACTTCATCTTATTATCCCAAATCAACTAGTAATATACCACAGCCCCGCCATAGGTTCAATCAAAGGAGAAGCCTAGTTTGTTGAATGAGGTTGCGGTTTGCAGGCCAGGCAAGTAGAATAAAAAGAAATGCTATGGATAATAGTGTTTGAACCGTAGCACCATGAAAGGTTATCAAATGGATAAGAAAGAACTCGCATTGCTCAAGAACCTTGTGGCACTCCCCACACCGACCGGATTTGAATATGACGGTATGTCGTTGCTGGCACAATATCTCAAAGCCGCCAACGTCCCAAACCTCAAGATCGATGTGCACGGCAACCTGCGCGCGTGCCTCAACCCGGATGCGCCGCTGCGGGTGATGATCGAAGGCCACTGTGACGAAATCGGCTTCATGGTTCAATATATAGACGACGACGGTTTTCTCTTCATGTGCCCGCTGGGCGGTGTGACCGTGCCGCTGATAGCGGCTGAAAGAATTGTGATCCGCGGCAAGAACGGCCCGGTATACGGCGTTTTCGGCGTGCGCCCCCCTCACCTGATGTCGCCCAAGGATCGTGAGAATGTCGCGCCCAAAGAGTTCAAGGAGATCGCCGTGGACATCGGGGCGAAAAATAAAGAGGACGCGCTTAAACTTGTCGATATCGGCAGCCCGGCCGTGACAGATGCGGGGTGGCGCGATATGGCCAACAACCGTGTCGCCTGCCGCGGCTTCGACAACCGTGTCGGCGCTTTCATCGTAACCGAGACAATGCGCCGTCTAGCCGATAAAAAACTGCCAGTTGCCGTCCACATGGTCGCAAGCGTGCAGGAGGAGATCGGTCTGGTCGGCGGCTACACGACCGCGTACGACATCAACCCGCACATCGGGCTTTGCGTAGACGTGACCTTTGCGACCGACGCGCAAAAAGACGATCGCAAGGTCGTCGGGGATATCCGGATCGGCGAAGGGCCGGTCGTCGGCATCAGCCCGACCTACCACACCAAGCTCAACGACATTGTTTTCTCCGCCGCAAAAGACGCGAAGATTGCCGTGCAGCGCCAAGCCTCCGGTCGCGGCACCGGCACCTGCGCCTGGGCCATGCGCTTGTCGCGCTCCGGCGCGGCGGTCAACCAGCTCAGCGTTCCCCTGCGTTACATGCACAGTCCGGTTGAATTGCTGAGCCTTGACGACGTGGAAAAGACAATCGAGCTTCTGTGCGCCACGATCCAAGCCATCCCTCCCGATATCGATCTGACGCCCAAGCAGCCCTGACATGCCTTTCCCGATAACATACGTGCTTGATCGCAACGCGCCCAGCGAAACTTTCATCCGGCGCGAGATCGAGCTGCTGCAGCAGCTCGGCTGGCCATTAAGCGCGCGTTATCTGAACGGTGACTTCAATACACTTAAAGGCCCTATCAGCGCCTGTCCGGCGGACAGGCGCTGGCACTTCCTCAAAGCCGCCGCACAGCGGATACTGCCGGAGGCGGCGAGTTTTAACCGGGACGCATGCAGCATCATACGCCGCCTGCCGCAATGTGCCGGGCTGCTCAACAAACTCGCCGACAGCGGCACTAGGCTGATACATGCCCATTTTGCAGGCATCACCGCCGATATCGCATCCATCGCTTCGGCAACATCCGGCATCCCATGGAGCTGTTCCGTCCACGCCCGTGATGTCTTCGCCGTACCGCCCGACAAAACATACCGGCGGCTGCATTCCGTGGCAGGCATCACAGCCTGCTCGCAACTCGCCGCCGACGCTGTTATCGCGGCAGGCATACCCAAACATCAAGTCAGCGTCATCCGCCACGGTCTGCCGTTACATGATTATGTCTATGACATGCTGCACCCTGAAGGCGTCATATTTACGGCATGCCGCTTGGAATTAAAAAAAGGTGTCGACACTTTGCTCAACGCCTGCGCGTTGCTGGCAAAGCGCGAGATCGCGTTCCGTTGCGTCATCGCAGGCAGCGGCAGCCGCCAAGAATTTCTGAAAGCGCTGGCGAAACGCCTCGGCATTGAAAACTCCGTGCTGTTCATAGGGTGGCTCTCTCCCGATGAGATCAAATCACGCATCCTGAACGCCTCTGTGCTGGCGTTGCCGTCACGACGCATGCCGAATGGCGACAGGGACGGCATCGCGAATGTGCTGATCGAGGCCATGGCGCTAGGCACCCCTGTCATCACGACCGCCGCAGGCGCGGCCGGCGAAGTCATCACCGACAACGTCAACGGCATCATGGTACCGCCCGACTCACCGACCGCGCTGGCAGAAGCGCTCGCGCAAACATTGAGCCCGTCGCCGCGCATCTCGGCCATTACCAAAGCCGCGCGCCATACCGTAGAAGAGCTTTTCGATGCTGACAAAAACATCCATGAAATGGAAAAGTTTTTTGAACGCGCGGCACGGCAGGCATGAATGCGCGCTCAAGTGCGGGAACGGGAGGGGCAAGCGTCTGCTTGCCCGGACGAGCAGACGCTCGTCCCTCCCACCAACCCCACTATTCACTATTATGAACAAGGCTCTGGTTACGGTTGCACGGACCAGACCTTGCGGATAAAGCGCAGCGATTCCGCCAAGGCTTCGGACGAAACATCAGACGCGGGCTCGAAAACTTTTATGATGTTTTCTGCGGCAAAGAAACTAAAAGCCGTAAAATCAATCTGGCCCAGACCGGGCGGCAGGTGATCGTCCATTAAAGGCAAAGCGTCGTGGATATGTGCGCCGCGAATAAATGGCAACAAGTTGCGCGCCGCCTCTACATGCCTGATCCAGCCCATGTTTTCACGCACCTGAGCGTGTCCGAAGTCATGCCAATAAGCCAGCGCGGGAGTGTTGAAACGCTGTTTGAGCATTACCATCTCACGCTCATCCGGAAAGGCCTCGACCGACGGCAGGTTTTCTAGGCACAAGGTCACGCCCGCCTTTTCAAACCTGGGCAAAAGGGTGTCTAGCGAAAGACAGAACAGATCAAAATATTTGCGTACGCGCTTGGAGCGTAAACGCATAGCCTTATCCAGCATCTGACGGTATTTGCCCGAGTGTGATCCAGCCTCATCCTCCATGATAGCCTCGGCCAGAGTGCCGGTGTTCATTTCGCGGAACAGCGTCTTGAGAAACACCCGCCCGGCATGTAAGACCACTGCCTTGGCGCCCATCTTGGCCGCGAACTCCAAAGTCCGCGTCAGCAGGATCGAAGCCATGGCCCGCTCGTCCTCATCTAAAGAAGCCAGCAGATAAAGCTCCGGATAGCCGTGAGGCGCTCCGATCGGCACAGGACAATAGGCGTGCACGCTGTCAACCGTAACAGCACCGGATTCAACGCGGCGCCGCACTCCTTTGGCGATCTCTTCCGTGGTGTTATAGCCCAACTCCAACGCATCGAAACCCAAGGCAAGTATCTCGTCAACAACGGCTTCGCCTTCATCATGACGTCTGGTGTTCCAATTTGTCGAAAGTGCTATCCGCATAAGTTCCCTAGCGTGAATAGTGAAAACCGCCCTACCGATTAATCAGAGCCATGAACTCCTGGCGCATCGCCGGATCATTGCGGAAAGAACCCAAGACCACTGATGTGGTCATGATCGAGTTCTGCTTTTCCACGCCCCGCATCATCATGCACAGATGACGGCACTCCATCACCACACCAACACCCTCCGCCCCCACCTCCTGCATCACAGCCGTGGCAACCTGCTCGGCGAGACGCTCCTGTATCTGTACGCGCCGCGCATAGCAATCCACTATGCGCGCGATTTTGCTGACCCCCAGCACTTTGTCCTTGGCGATATACCCGACATGGCAGCGCCCATAGAACGGCAACAGGTGATGCTCGCACAAGCTGTACACCTCGATATCGCGCAGGATGATCATGTGGTTGAGGTGAGCCTGAAACACCGCAGAGTTGATAACTTTGCGCGGCGTCTGGCGGTAACCGCCGGTCAGGAACTCCAAAGCTGCGGCTGCGCGCTCAGGCGTCTTGCGCAGTCCTTCGCGATCCGGATCTTCGCCAAACTCTTGCAGCAATTCCCGGATCAGCGCGGCTACGCGCCGCTTGCTGAAAGTTTTTTTACTACTGCTCATACTGCATCCTAGAACACTGTAGCACTACATAATACTGCTTTATTCCAATCATGTTAATCATGTCATCCTGTCTAGAAAAAAGCATCGTTTGTGGTTTTTATGACTACTAGCGGCCACCACAGCAATAATTTCTATTGGGCGGACCGTAATCATTCCTCAACCATCCTGAATCATGGCCAGCTTCATCTCGCGGGCCGCCTTGGTCTCGTCTGGGCGCGAGACACGGGTTTCTTCCGGCATGGTCTTGAACACTTCGGGATCACTCTGCGCCAAGCGCGCGATGCGGATCATATCGGCTATAAAAGCGTCGAGCGTTTCTTTCGATTCGGTCTCGGTCGGCTCAATCATCAAAGCCTCGTGCACGATCAGCGGGAAATAGACCGTTGGAGGATGGTGCCCGGCATCAATCAGTGCCTTGGCAATATCCAAAGCACGAACCCCCGAGAGTTTCATCTGCCGATTCGCCGACAACAGCACCTCGTGCATACAGACACGGTTATAAGGTATCTCATAATCGTCCTGCAGTTTGACGCGCAGGTAATTGGCGTTCAAGACCGCATGATCAGTGGCTTGCCGCAGACCGTCGCCGCCGAGCAGCAGCATATAGGCAAAGGCACGCGCCAACACCGCGAAATTGCCGTAGAACGGCGCGATGCAGCCGATCGAACGCGGCCGGTCATAATTCAGCGCGAAGGTGCCGTCATCATGTTTATCCACAATGGCTATCGGCAAGAACGGCTCAAGCGCAGCCGTGACCCCCACCGGTCCCGCACCGGGACCACCACCGCCATGCGGGGTTGACAACGTCTTGTGCACATTCAGATGTACCACGTCAAACCCGAGGTCGCCGGGGCGCGCGCGCCCCATCAGCGCGTTCATGTTGGCCCCGTCATAATAAAGCAATGTGCCATTATCATGTGACAGATCGGCTATCTCGCGGATTCCGCGCTCGAATATGCCCAGCGTGTTGGGGCAGGTCAGCATCACGGCGGCGGTGTCACTGTCAAGCTTGCTCTTGAAATCTGCGATATCCACATTGCCCTCGGCATCGGTGGCCACAGTAACCACTTTGAACCCCGCCATGGACGCGCTTGCCGGATTGGTGCCGTGCGCGGAATCAGGTATCAATACCTTCTCACGCTTTTCACCATTGGCGCGGTGATAAGCCGCGATCAACAACATGCCTGTCAACTCACCATGCGCTCCGGCCATCGGCTGCAGCGTGAAAGCGTTCATGCCGGTCAGCTCGCACAACAAGCGCTCTGTTTGCCAAAGCACTTCCAAAGCGCCCTGCGCGAGCGTTTCTCCGCAACGCAGTTGTGGCAGCAGCGGGTGGAGTCCGGCAAAGCCCTCCAGCGCGGCAACCTTCTCGCAGATGCGGGGGTTGTACTTCATCGTGCATGAACCCAAGGGATAAAAATTGGTGTCGACACTGAAGTTTTGCTGCGACAACGCGGTGAAATGCCGGATCACGTCCAGTTCGCTCACCTCCGGCAGATCCGGCGGCATCTCGGCCAGCACCCCCTCCGGCAACTCCAACGGCGCTTCAAGTTCAGCCGGTGACAATCGCGGCAGGGTCACAGCACGCCGTCCCGGTACGGATTTTTCAAAAATCAATGGTATCATAACGCCACCTCCAATGCCTCGGCGAAACTGTCGATCTCGGCTTTTGAACGTTTTTCTGTCAGCGCCACCAGCAGACAGTTCCCCAGTTCGGGATAGTAGCGCCCTAAGGGGAAACCTGCCGCAAAACCGTTATCGATCAGTTTGCAGACAACCCCATCCGCCTCGGCCGGCAGTTCAATCGTGAACTCGTTAAACACCGGCGCCCGGTTACGTACGCGCAAACCTTTGATTTGCGCAAGACGGCGCTTGGCGTATGCGGCCTTGCGCGCGCAACTCTGCGCCATCTCGCGCAGCCCCTGTCTGCCCAGCAGCGACATAAACACTGTGGCGCGCAAAGCGCAGAGCGCCCCGTTGGTGCAGATATTGGAAGTGGCCTTCTCACGCCGGATATGCTGCTCACGCGCCTGCAAGGTCAGAACGAAACAGCGCTTGCCATGGCGATCCACGGTCTCACCCACGATCCGTCCCGGCATCTTGCGCACCAAAGCCTGGCGTACCGCGAAGAAACCCAGATACGGCCCGCCGAACGAAAGCGGCAGGCCCAGGCTCTGCCCTTCGCCGGTGACGATGTCGGCCCCCATATCGCCCGGACGTTTCAACAGCCCCAATGAGATCGGGTAGACCGAAGCTATCAGCAAAGCCCCTGCATCACGGGCCGCCTGCGCCAAATCACTGAAATCGTCCACCGAACCAAAATAGTCCGGGTTCTGCACAATCAGCGCAGCCGTGTCGCCGTCCAGCGCTGCAACCGCAACCGCACGGTCGAGCACTCCATCAGGGGACGCGGAAAGCTCAACCAGCCGTATACCCAAATTCGCGGTATAACTGCGGATCATGCGGCGGTAGATGGGATTGACTCCAGTCGATATCACAACCTTGTCACGGCCGGTCACGTTGACAGCCATGATGACCGCTTCTGCCAGAGCCGTGCCGCCGTCATACATTGAGGCGTTGGCCGCTTCCATCCCGGTCAGGCGGCAGATCATGGACTGGTACTCGAAGATCGCCTGTAAGGTGCCTTGCGACACTTCCGGCTGGTAAGGCGTGTACGCTGTGAAAAATTCGCCGCGCGAGGTCAGGCTGTCAACAGCGGCAGGGATGACATGATCGTAAAAACCGCCGCCCAGAAAGCTTGTCAGTGAGTGCGCATTGCGGCGCGACATCTCGTGCAAACGGTCATAAACCTCTTGCTCGCTCACGCCTTCGGCCATATCCAAAGCCTTAACGCGCAACTCCGCCGGGATGTCGGCAAACAGATCGTCCATCGACCTGACGCCGATCGCGGACAGCATTTCGGCGCGGTCCTTGTCCGTGTGCGGAACAAATGTCATGCTCTCACCCCTGCTTCTGTACAAAATCCGCGTATGCGGCCTCGTCCATCAGATCTTCGAGATCCGACATCTCCACATTTGTGAGCACGCAGATCCAACCGTCGGTCTCGGCGGACACGTTTATTTTTTCGGGAGCGTCGGCAAGCGCATTGTTAACCGACTCGACCACACCGCCGACGGGCGCGTAAACATCGCTGGCGGCCTTGACCGACTCGATGACGCAAACAGAATCGCCCTTCTTAAAAGCCGTTCCGAGTTTTGGCAAATCCACAAAGGTTATATCTCCCAGTGAGTTCTGCGCATAATCGCTGATACCGACAAAAGCCTTTCCGTCTTCAAGTCTTATCCACTCGTGATCCTTGGTGTAACGCTTCATTCATGACTCCTATGTTCGCTCTTTTACTGACCGACACTGCCTTACCGAAGGCTTTATACATCAACTCAATAGTATAATCGTAACCCCCAGCCCGTCAAGAGCCAGCGGCACCAATCCGGCAATTCCGTTTCCGAATCATTAAATTTCATGAATATGACTGCTCACCCGTCATTGACAGCAACGGGATTATTTGTTTAACTTATCCGAAATTTTTCGCGCATTTGGACCATAGCTCAGGTGGTAGAGCACGACACTTTTAATGTTGGGGTCGTGGGTTCGAGTCCCACTGGTCCAACCATAACATAAGCGCATGGAAACTCATCCTTCCCTCTTTCTGGAGGGCGAGTGTTGTCCCCACGAGCCGCAAACCATACTCAAAGGGAAATGAAAAACTAATGCGGGCGGCGCCCGCAACCCTCACCCCGGCCCTCTCCCAGAAGGCGAGGGTGAAAACAACTTGTTTTTTATCGGCCTTGTTGAGCCGTAAGGCACTAAAAGTTGTTTAACGCTAAACCGGTAGGGCTCGTTCGCTGAACGAGTTGCGGACGTTTCGGCGAACCTTCCCTACCGATAACTTGAACGTTCCAGTTATCCCCTCATTTTCGACAGAAAGCCCAGTCAGCGAGCTTGCCTTACGGATAGTCCTGTCGTGTCGGACGCACTACGAGGTCACTGACATGAACACGCGGCGGCAGGCTCACGGTGTAGCGGATCGTTTCTGCGACATCCTCTGCCACCAGTAAGGGGCCGAACTTATCCTCAAAATTCTGCACCATGGCATCACTATAACCAGCAGCGTCCTGAAAACCACTCACAGTTATGCCAGGCGCTATCAGGGTCACCCGTACACCCTTCGGTCCCAGCTCACGACGCAACCCCTCCGTCAGCGCATGCACTGCGAATTTGGTGGCGCCGTACACAGCGCTGAATGGTGAGACGTGGCGTCCCACTACCGACCCCAGCACCACTATATCCGCAGCCGTATCCGGGTATCCACGCTCCTGCTGCGGCAACATCTCGCGAGCGGCCCGCTGCAACAGCGCCAGCGTCCCGGTCACATTGATCTGCAGTATGCTTTCGAACCGTGACAGGTCCGCGTCTTTGACCGAACCGCCCAGCCCGCGTCCGGCATTGGCCACCACGATGTCAGGCATCCTGCCAAACTTTTCCGCCGTGGCAACAAACAGTCGATCAACTGTTCCGCCCTCAGCGATATCTCCTGCCACGCCTTTGAATGCCTCGCCCAACTCGGCCTCAAGTTGTTTCAGTTTGTCAGCGTTACGTCCGGTGCCGGTCACTCCGAACCCGGCTGCCACGAAGCTTCTAGCTGTCGCCTCACCTATGCCCGATGTCGCGCCGGTCACCAGCGCCACGCGAGCGTATGCATCTCTCGACTTCATTCATTTCCTCCTTTATTGCTTTCTGATTTAAGTGTCATTTTCATTTGACGCAACGGTTTTGGGGGCGTATATCCCCACTTCCATATCCCCTTGAGCCCTTCCTCTTCTCGATTCACTTTTTTACCTATTCTCTATCCCTACCCCCTCTTCATTCTTCACTCTCAACGGTTTTCACACTCCGCACGGGTTTGTATTTCTCCTTTTGAGGATCGTAACGCGTGATATTTTTGAACTGCTTGTTCTCATATTCGAAGAAATCAATACGTACCCGCGGCGGATTGTTTTGGGGATCTTTTCTCCAGCCCTGCATGTTGCCGCCCAGCGCCCGGACAACGAAGCAGACAGGTGTCTGGCGCTTGGAAATGCTTTGAGGGACAAAGCAAAAACCTTCAGACGCAGAGAAGTTTAAATTCGTGACTGGCTTCACATCAGGGGACAGTATCGTCAGATTGTATTTATTGGGATTGCCTTGATTGGCCGGCCCGCCATAATTGCCGAGGAAGATATGGTTGCCATGAGTCGCCATTGTCTGCACACCGTAATAGATCGAATAGCCGATATCAAGCTCATATGTATCACGAAGGAGAAGGTCATCAAGGCCGAATGACATCACCCGGCACCCGAGATGCGGCTTGGCGCCATCGTCTGGGCTTGAATATAGCTTGTCTCCAAGAACAACGGCACCGTCGAGGCAGCAGTCAACCGGAACATCGCGAATGAAGTTCAGATCCGCATCCCACTCGCGGATCATCCCTTTCTTTCCCGTCAGACCAAAGACACCGTAGACGCGCCCGTTAGCATAGGCACAGTCGCCGAGATGTGACGGCGCGTCAACATGCTTGATTAGCTTCCCGTCCCAACCGATCTTATCGATACCAAGCCGGTGCGAAAGAAAAATCCCGCTTTCGCAACAGCTCGCGCCCTGGATATGCCCGCTCTCAAGCAGACAATCGAATTCATGAGGAACCGTGTAAACCGCATCAATCAGCGAGCCGGCAAAACAGCCAAGTGAGAGACCGAATGTTATCGCAACAATTTTTTTCTTCATATAATCCTCAGTAACATTACTTTCCGATAATTACACAGACGCACCTCATTGTGCCTGGTCTTTCTTCACAATCTCAAGCGCGGCGAAACGTTTGGCATAAGCCCTGTACTCCGCTGCGGTGAGCGGCTCGAAGGGTTTGCGATAGCAGCCGCAATCGATCCCGATGAATTTCATCATCGACTTGCGGTAAGACCAGTTGTCGGACTCGATCATGAGTTCGACCACCTGGTTCGCCTCATCCTGCCATTTAGCCGCTGTCTTGAGGTCGCCCTTCGCTGCAAACTTACAAATATTCACGAAATGCTTCGGAATAATGTTGTAGGTTGTCCCAATACCACCGGAGAAGACATTACCGAGCGCGAGACCGCAGAGCAGTTGCTCATCACACCCCGCGAACCAGATCGTTTCCTTGCTGATTTTACGCTTAAGGCACTGCGCGGCGAAATAATCACGGCCCGTATACTTGATGCCTTTCACATTCTTGAGGTCAAACAACCGGATGTCGCGTTCGGGAACAAGCGCAGCACCCATCGAATAGATCATGAATGGCAGATCGGTTGCCGCAGTAATCGTCTTGTAGTGATAATACGCCGCATCAAACGAGTTTCGGTAAAGCTGCGGAGTGATGGAGGAAATCCAGTCAATGCCGATCTTGGCTGCGTGTTTCGCAAGCGCGACAGAATCATCCGTACGGTTCGCGCCAACGTGTGCGATCAGCTTGCAACGTCCCTTCGCGGCTTTAACTGCGGCCTCCATGACGAGTATGCGCTCCTCAAACGAGAGCAGCCACCATTCGCCGGTTGTGCCGGTCAGGTAAAAGCCCTTAAGACCATTCTTAATACCATAGTTGATGATCTTTTCGATAACCTCCGGATTGACACGGCCCTTGGCGTCATACGGCGTGAAGATAGCAGCATAGGCACCGTCCATGTCAATAAAGCATTTTTCTGTTAACTTTGTATTCATCTTAATATCTCCAAACTTCTGCTGGATTATACCATCCGTTTTCTAACGCGTACGACGCCCGCAACCCTCTCCCAGAGGGCGCGGGTGAAAACAACTTGTTTTTTATTGGCCTTAACTGCCTTGAACAGTGCGGCAATAAGTTTCGGTTTTTCTGCTTTTGAAAACACATTGCCGTGTCTCAGTCTTCCATCACCACTCGGAACCCGACATCGTACACCCTCTGCCAGACCTCATACGGAACGCGCGCCGCGAACGTGGCGTGCCGCGGACGTTTCCACCATGATCCGCCTCGGGCGTAAACCCGCCCGTCAGGCAACCGCTCATCTGTCCATTCCCAAACATTTCCATGCACGTCGCGCAATCCCCACGCATTGGGAGCGAATGTGCCGACCGGTGCCGACACGCGGAAACCGTCCGAGTAATTCGTGTCAGCAGGTCGCCAGGCTGGGATCGCATTAGCGGGCAAGTCGCGGTTTTGAATGCCAAGCCCACGGTCCATCCTACGGAAAACCGCGTCTGCCAGATTGGCGTACTTAGAGAAATCAGTATCGATTTCTCCGTATGCGAGCGGCGTGGCCGCGCCGGCCCGTGCCGCCCATTCCCACTCGTCACCGCTGGGCAGCCGCACCCGGGCGCCGCTTTTCTGAGATACAAAACGACAGAAGGCTTCGGCTGACTCGAAGGAGACGCGGCAGACCGGCTGCGTGGGCGTGTTGAGAGCGTAGCCGCGGTCGAACGTCTCGAACTGCATGTATTCACCACGCTCCAGAAAGCTATCGTGTTGGGGATCAAACTGCGCGTACTGCTCGTTGGTAACCTCATCAACACTGATCCAAAACGGTTTGCTGATCTCAGCAACACGCCCGTCGGAGGTGACAAAGGTGCCGGACGGTATACGCACAAACTCCACACTGACACCGGACGCGATAACGACTGTCCGGCTGATATCTCGCAACGCCGATTGCTTTGAGCGCGCTTCAGCAACATCAAACGGCCAGCCCGCCACACGCGGAGCAGGCTGCGGCGCTGGAGGCTCTGTCGCCTGTAAGGCAGGCGCTTGCAGTTTAGCCACCCCGTAATGCACCTCATGACGCTCATCAAGACCGGCATAGCGTTTTTGCATCTCATTACGCCGCTCAGCTAGATTCCCCATGCGTTGCTCGCCGACATTCTCCGTCCAAGTGCCGTGATTGGGACGGTTCAGGTCGATCCACGTTGTCAGGCGGTCCCACGACTCGGCATCAAGCTGCACTCCATGGTGTCCGGCCTCTAGGATTTGGAACAGTTCAGTGGTAGAGACATGGAAGTCGCACGGTATTTGGAGGTTATTGTCGCCCTCCTGCGTCTGGCTACGGATAAAGGAGCAGAGCGCGAGGTAGGCAGGGGGGAAGAGGTTGTTGGCATTGATGTAGGAGACCTCTTTCGTCCGGATTGACACACCGGGCAGGAGGCGGAAGTCCGGGCGATCAGGGTTGCCATCGTGGCAGCGGACGCAGTACCGGTCGAGCACAGGCTGTACCTCGCGGTTGAAACCGACCCCGCGCTCGGGACCGTACCACGGGGTTATCTTCGACGGCTCACGCTTCATGGCGCAAATGCGCCTGAGCGGGCCAGAACCGCTGTTTTGCGGTTCGTGGCAACCAGAACATGACTGCAGCTCACCGGGCATGACTGTCAGCCAACTGCGCATCAACTGCAACGCACGTCCTTGGCTATCCAAAGGTTGTAGCGCGACGGGCGTGTTGGCGGGCACCTCGAAATAAAACGAACCGTCTTCCTCCACCGGCACCGTGCCCATGATACGCACCACATCCCAAGGCCCGTCAAATCCGACACGGTCGGTCTCAGCCCCCATGTCACGATATGCAAAGGAATAAGTGAAAACCCTGAGGCTTTTGACCGTTCCGCGCGGAACACCGGCCAAGCCGGGGCCTTCATAAATGTCGGTGCATTTCACCAAGCCGTACTTGTCGCCAACCGCGACACGGTCGGGCATCATCATCGGACGGCGCTGTGCCCGCAAAGGCACCGGCTCTAAAATAGCCTGACCGGGCTCTTCGTAGACCAGGGTCAAGTTGTCAAAGGTGTCAACCAAGTACACGCCCCAAAGCGAATCGGGGCACGGCTTGCAGGCGGTCAGCACATAGCCGCCGCCAAGCGGCCAGGGGTGCAGAAATTTGGGCCATGAATTATCGACGAGATAGTCTTCTAAGATCGGCTCGACGGTTTTGCCGCGGCCCGGAATCCGCTGAACCACACCTTGGGCCTCGCAGCGACCGAGCGTGGGGTCGAACAGGATCAGTTCGCCCATGCGCGGCACGCCGTGGTGCCCCGAGATGATCGCGAAGAAGCGATGCGGGTCATCCGGCACCGGGCGCGCGTAGAACATCGCGTTCGGCCAATAGCAGTTGCTGCCGTAGAGTTCGCGCTGACCTATACCATCGGGATTCATCGTGAAAAGGATGCGGGAGGCGAAGTGTACGATGCCACTGTACTCCCAGCGCAGATACATGATCCGCCCGTCTTGCATCTGAGTCGGGTACCAGTTGTGATCCTGGTCGAAGGTGAGGCGGCGGATATGGCCGTCCGCCGGATACCAGCGGTACAAGGCCGCGACGTACGACACCCCTACCACGCAGGGCACGCCGACGAAGGTCGCGTTGGAAAGAAACAACACGGAGTCGTCCGCCAGCCAGCAGCCCGCATAATTGTCCACGTCGTTATCCGGTATGAATGGGAACTCCGTGATACGTCCCGGCTCCTCGATGTCCAGTTCGTAGACGCGGTGGCGGCCTTTCCCATTCTCGCCGGTGAACATCAGGCGTCGCGCGTCCCAATGGAGCCGCAGGTCGCCGACATAGGTGCCCGGCACGGCCTTGTGGAGCGGTCGGACAGCCGGCTGTCCGCGCAAATCGGTCAGGACCGCGATCTCGTTGGTCAAGCCTTTGCGGTTGACTTCGCGCTGTTGTTCCCAGTTGCTCGGCAAAGCCAAGTTGTTCGTGCCCCGCTTGATGACCAGCAACCGTTCAAAATCAAGTAGCGGATTAGAGAGCAACAGAGTGCGTAGTTCGGCGAGAAGCTTGCGCGCCTCCTGCTCAGCGGCTTTGTCCGATGCCTCCAGCTTTTTTAAAAGCCCGTCACGACGAACTCTCAAATCACCAAGACCTGTCGCGCGTTCCCTAAACCCAATATGCGGCCAGCGTGTAGCCATGTCGTCAACGGCCAGCCTTACCGCCTCCGGATCAACTGTCTCCAACCGTCTACGCAAGCTTTCCGTTTCACCGGCATTTAAAGCAAGCGCCAAACATACAGACGTCAGCCCCAGCAAAAAACTTTTCATGCGTATTAACCCAAACGTGGCCGGAACCCGTATGCCGATTAAAACCCGCCCAAAACGTCATGCCACAACAGGTGCCGTTGCCTCAATGTCACGGCGCATAAGCGCAATGTCATCCGCACTCAACACCACTGTCCCCGCGCCAGCGTTCTCGACTGCGTTGGAGACCTTGCGCGCGCCGCAAAGGGCAGACGTCACCCCTGGCTGTGCGACCGTCCACGCCAATACTAGTTGCGCCAAGGTGCATCCGTACTTTTCGGTCAACGGACGCCAGCCATCCAGCATCTTCAAAGCCTTACGACGCTTGCCAGGCGCGAACCATGACAACTGGCTGCGGAACAGTTCCGGCGCGATCTCGGTATCCATGCCGATCTTACCTGTCAACAGCCCCTGTTCCAAAGGAGTATAAACCAAGACTGCGATGTTGTGGCGTTGGCAGTATGGCAACAGGTCGGCTTCGATTTCGCGGTCCAACATGCTGTAACGCGGCTGGTTACTTACCAATACCCCGGCATCACGGTACTCGTCCATCTGCTCCGGATCGCAGTTTGAGACTCCGATCTCGCGGATCTTACCCTCCTTGCGCAACTGCATCAGACACTCCATGGTGTCAGCGATCCGTGCTCCGCCCGGCTCCACCTGCTTGTGCGTCTGCATCAGATCAATACACTCCACCCCCAACCGGCGCAGACTGTTTTCAACCTCGATACGGATCGTGCGCGGCTCAAGGCAATTGAAAACCTTGCGTCCGCTCTGCTCGAAATACGGCGTTCCGCTCTCGTCATCCCACCATAAGCCGCACTTGGAAGCTATCACCACTTTCTCGCGGCGGTCGCGCACAGCACGCCCGACAACCTCCTCGCTGTGGCCGAAACCGTATACCGGCGCGGTGTCGATCAAGTTGACTCCAGCATCAATCGAGGCATGGATCGCCTTGACTGACTCATTATCATCCGTTTTCCCCCACCACGGCCCTCCCCCGATCGCCCATGTGCCCAAAGCGATTGAAGAAACCTCAAGACCCGAAGACCCCAACTTACGATATTGCATCATTCCCTCCCTTCAATTAAACCTCGTCTACTCACTGCTCCACCAAAATCAAGCCGATCTCTTTCACCACGTCTTGTGACTCAGCGTATCTGATCAGTTGGTTCAAAGAGGCTGCCTTACCTACCAGTTGGTCGCCAGACCAAACCTGCACGATCCACCCCTGGAGCTTAGCTCCATCAAACCACTGCTTATCATTTTTCTCATAATCGAAATAATGATAATACGCATTTTCACGAATGTCTTTAGAAGTGAAGCTATCGACCCATCCTCTAGTCTTCTCCAGCATGACCTCCCGTTCCTGCTTCTCGGCCACAAGCAGGCGCTTGCCTCGATCCCTGCCGACAAAAAACACAATTACCTTTACTGGCGCGTTCTGTATATCAAAACTAGTCATTCTCACAGACACTTCACAAGTCATGTTGCGCACCTTGTCGGATGACAACTTCATGTTACCACCCCTGCCGATCGTCTTGGCGTCCACATACACCGTGACTTTTTTCCCCTGAACGTCAGGAGCGCTCTCACTCGTGTCTTTACCCGAATCTGCCGCATTAACCGGCGTCGCCGCTGGTGAAGAGTCCGCATTCATCGCAACATCGCTGCTCTGCGCCTCCCCTGACGTCGCCTGACTGTCAACTTGTCCGCCGAGCAAAGCTGCCCGAAGCGCATTAAAGTCTTCGATTGTGCCTTTGACTTTCTGCCTCTCCTCCATTACGGCTGTTGCTTCTTCAAGCTTCAGGGCACGGGTCAGGTTTTTTTGCAGGCGTTCTAGTGCCTGATCGTACTTGGCCGCCAAGTCGCTCAGCCTTGCCAACATTTCCACTTCCAGCCTGTTAAACTGCCCGACATACGCCGCCTGCAACTTCCTGATCTCAGGCACTTCATCCGCCCTTGTTTCGGCGGGCAGGCATTTGGCCTTTTTAAACCGATCAATCTCTGCGATGGCCGCTTTAGTGGCCACCAAATCGCCCTTAGCTTGAACTTGAGCCTGAAAAGACTGCAAAGCATTCAAGTACATGACCTGCAGCCCGTCAAAGCGGGACTTGTAACTCGTCCGGATCTCCTCCGTGTTCTTTCCGTACACGCTTTTAAATGTTTTCAGGTCGGATGCTAAGGCGCAGGTCTGCGCCGCAAGCGACAGCAAAACCATGCCGACAATCTGTTTGTTATAAATACGCATCACAAAACCATGAAAGTCCACAACTCCATACACCAAGAAACTACAAAAAGCACAGGCAACAGACAAGCTAATTCAGTGCAAAATCGAAGAGTGAATTCTCTATCCTATAATCGGCAGTTGAGTACACGGTTTTCGCGCAAATGTCCGTATCCATTGGCTTTCGTCGCGTTCACCGCCGCACCTGTTAGGTGTGAAACGCAACTTGGAGGCGGTGACAAGAGCCGCGCTGTGCGCGGGTCGCGGCACCGCTTTCCAGCCCGCCCGCGCCAAAGCGGCGTCGCGCGGGATACCGCTTGCCGCCGCATTCCAAATCCGTTCGCTAGACCTGCGGAGCATCGGTGTCGAAATCAACTGCTCTTTTTAGGCTAACCAGTTGAAGCTAATCGCTCCCGATGGCAAAAGGCGTCTTTCGGATGTTTTCGATGCCGCTGCTCGATATTGTTGTCATGCACGGTTAGCGCCGTGACTTCCAGCCTCTTGCTCTGCTTCTCTCTTCCCGCACCAGATCAACCAGTTCATCTGTCGAGATCCGCGCCCCGACCGATGGGACATCCAAGGGTGAGACAGAAGACTTCTGGGGGACTAAGGTGAAACTCCTGCCGTCCCGCCGCTGGATGATAACGCCGCCAGTCGCCTCCGCTTTATCAAGAACGCTGGCCAACTTCTGTCTTGCTTCTGAATAAGTAAACACCTGCATGTCACACCTCCAAAACCCCTATACCGATGTTCTTCGCTGCTTGTTTGAGACCACGATCCAATGTCAGCAACGGTGCCGCATGGCGTGAGGCACAAACGAGAAAATAGGCGTCGTATGCATACAATCCCGCTTGGTGAGCCAGAGAGAGCGCATTGACCAAATCCACCTTAACGTAGCGCAAGGGAACCATATGGAATATTCGCAACCCTTCCTGCGCTTCACTCAATGTCAGTCGGCGACGCTTGAGCATCGCTGAGAATGCATTCCCCACTTCCCACGGAATAGACCCCGGGCCTAGAAGGGTGTGGCCAGACGTAAGTTCGACTATACGGTCGCGCTCCGGTTCACCAACAATGACAGCCAGCAAGGCCGATGTGTCGATCACAATGTTCATAAGTTCCTTCCTCTGCCAGTCGCGGACAATTGTACAATATCACACTGAGGAGTCAATCAGAATCTTGCCCGTGTTTCATGGGCGGGACACCCATGCCACGGAGGTTTTTGCAAGAGCTTAAAACCGATTGCATCTGTTGTGCGATTGGTGTTTACTTCGACTCCGGCATTATGCTATCTTCTTACTAGTAAGACACATGAAAAGGAGTGTAGTATCATGGAAAGAGTTGCAACCACACGAATGTCATCCAAGGGTCAGGTCGTGATCCCAGAGGAAGTGCGCAATCGCTTGTGCCTTGAACCCGGCACACAGTTCATTGTGATGGGCGAAAACGATGTTGTGATCCTGAAGACCATCACCCCCCCATCAATGTCGGAGTTCGATACCGTTGTGGCCCGCGCCCGTCGGCAGGCCAAAGCGGCTGGCATGAAGCCCTCTGACATCACTCGTGCCGTTGCCAAGGTGCGCGGCGGTTCGGCATGCAGGCCAACAAACCCTATTACGTCTATGCCGCCGCCGGGGCCACGCCCTGCCTAGCCAATCCCAAACGCATCGTGACAGCAAATAGCCGGTGCCTGTCATAGCAGAAATGGGTCAGTATCCCATAAAATTGAAATCGCTATCGATCCAGAAAATGCCCCCAAGACTAACGCGCTAATGAACTAACGCGGGCGGAGCCCGCAACCCAATTCAATCTCGCACAAAGGCTCAAAGGACACAAAGGTTTTTCTATGGCAACCATTACTTTCCTTCGTGACCCTCGTGTCTTCGTGTGAGAAACAACTTGTTTTTTATCATGCTTGTGAGTCGCAAGGCACTAACACCCCTTTTTGTGTGAGAGAGACCGATGCCGTACACACCATCCCATATGGGACCAGCAATGATCGTCAAGGCGATCACGCCACATCGATTTAGCATCGTCGTGTTCGGTGTTGTGCAGGTTCTTATCGATTTGGAAGTCTTGTGGAATATAGTGCATCATAACGATCGACTCCACACGTTCTTTCACACATATTTAGGGGCGAGTATTATCGCCCTGCTCACCATACCTCTCGGCAAGATACTCAGCGGATGGACAAAGAGAATCTGGAATATTGTTATGGAACGCTCTTACCGTCATGACATGACGGTTCCTGAATACACTTCTTGGACGGCTACAATTCTTGGGGCTACAATCGGAGCCTATAGCCACGTCCTATTTGACAGCCTCTATCACAGCGACATCCAGCCCTTTCTACCGTGGTCGGACTCGAACCCTTGCAAGGGACTGATTGCCCCTGACAAAATGGAAATCATACTCAATGTGCTGTTAATTATCGGCCTATTGTGGTTAATTATTGGCGAACCCTTGAGAAAACAAACACAACGTTAGTGCCTTACGGCTCAACAAGCACGATAAAAAACAAGTTGTTTTCACCCTCTCCCGCTGGGAGAGGGCCGAGGTGAGGGTTGCGGGCTTCGCCCGCGTTAGACATGGAGAACAAATGAAGAAAAAGAAGAAGGATAAAAAGGGAAAGCCAACCTATCCTATAGCGACGATGGCATTCTACGGCCCTGATAACAAACACGCCAGCAAGGTTGCTGTGGGCATCGTCAAGAATGCCAATGCTGAGCCGGAGCCGTTGCGGAGGTGGATGTCCGAATTCATCGATGTACGAGCCGATGAAAAAATCGGACAGGAAATCGATGAGTTCTTGAAAAACCACAGCGTTAAGCAGGTCGTGTACGCCAAGCAGATCATCGATTGTCCTCATGAAGAAGGCAAAGACTATCCGGAAAAGATGAAATGTCCCTTTTGCCCCTTCTGGGCGAATAGAGATCGGTTCACTCACGAGATCGAGAATGAAAACTGAGGCGAACAAGGCCACACTGTATGGGGTCTGCGCATCTTAGTGAAACACTCTAAATAACACTGTTCGGCGGAGGAAGAAAATGAATCCACTCAAAATTGCTTTTGGGGCACTGTTCGTTCTCGCGGCCTGCATTATCAACATTGTCTTTGCCATCGCGGTAAAACAGGATGCCGACAGACTTGTCAAAATAGACGGGTGCCTTTTTCTTGTTGGCCCGGGGCTGTGGGCTCTGGCAACGCTCTTCGGAGGTGTAACTGTCGTTGCACTATATTGGGCTGTTCATTATTCAACGCTAAAGCCTAAGTCATAGGCCCTTAACTAGTCGGTACAGGCAACGCGATTCCCGCCGTATTCCCGACCCCGATGTTGACAGGAGAAAGATGAAGCTTATGCTCACAATCGGTTTCACGCTGTTCATATCATTGTTCTTCGCCGTTGGGGTCGGTATCCTCGGCTACGGCATCCACAGCCTGTTCCTGTCCCACAAGGCAAAGACATGGCCGACGACTGTAGGACATATCAAAACCTGTATGATTACTGAATCAAGTAACTCAGACGGGGGTCCCTCTTACAAGATAGATGTGCAGTACAACTACACGGTTTTGGGCACACCGTACACGGGAAATCGAATCGCATTTGGCTATTCTGGCAGTAGCACAAGAGCGACACACCAAGAAATTGCGGATCGGCTTACAGGAGCTAAAACTGTGCTCGTTCGATATGACCCCGCTAATCCGTCGCGCGCGGTGTTGTCGTATGGACTAAACCAATCTACAATCATTTTGCTCGTGTTTGGAGCAACGTGGCTGCTATTTATAACTGGTTGCACAGCGTTGTTTATGACCAGCTTTTTGAGCGACACCGGCATTCTTAACACGCTTGTGACAACAAGATAAAAACACTGTGAACCAAACGCATAACTGTGTATCGTGTCATTCATCGCCGAGAATCGTACCGCTAAGAAAGAAGGAGGCCATGCTCAATCTTAAATCAAACATTCTTGAACACGACGGGGAAAAATAGGGTTGGCTCTGTTATGCCCCATCACAAGCCAAGTCAAAGGCTATCCTTTCGAAGTTCCCCTCCCGCATGGGTTACAGGTGTCTGGCATGATTCTGGCGGATCAGGTGAGGAGCCTGGACTGGAAGGTGCGGCAAGCATCTTTCTGCTGCACACTCAACAAAGAAGTCGTGCATGATGTTCTGAACAAACTCGGAGCATTGATCGATGATTGGGCTGCCAGTAATCTATGCGTATCCACTCGGTTTTTGGACATGATTACATGATTTACAATCACTAGCATCCCATAGAGCACTGAAAACGGGCATATTCCCCCCTTCCCCCCATTGATTTGCTGGGGTTTTTCGCGATTTCAAAGGCGTTCCCGGAAACGTGTTTGCCTGCGGAACAGGCTTTGACGCCCGAAATCACGGCTTTTTTGACATGTGCTATCCCACAGGCCAACTCGAGGACGGCTCAAACCCTTTGAAACAGAGCTGTTTTTCCGCAATCACACCACTTTGGTGACCGCCTGCTGTCCCATAGAGTTGCAGTGCATTGAGCAGGTCGATCTTCGCCCAGACCGCCGCCCTGACGGTTCCCGCCAGCCGTGAGAAGCTCAGCCCCCATTTCGAGACGTGCTTGAGGAAGCGCAGCAGCAGGTGCACCAGCAGCCCGGTCCAGACCTGCCATCTGACGGCCTTCTCGTTGTACCCCACGAAATCAGTGAGCTGGAGCGTCTGCTTGAGTTCCTTGAAGAGGCTTTCGACGGCCCAGCGGGCGCGGTACAGTTCGGCGATGGTGCGGGGGCTCCAGGCGAAGTTGTTGGTGATGAATGTCATCTCCCTCTCCTGCCC
>Ga0255347_1002324_pt1 | contig 27353 bp, 36 predicted proteins | sample wastewater_treat_2_FD_192479 | JGI IMG/M metagenome (GOLD analysis project Ga0255347, IMG submission 192479) | Wastewater microbial communities from Lulu Island WWTP, Vancouver, Canada - plant24 | ecosystem: Engineered > WWTP > Wastewater > Unclassified | place: Canada: Vancouver, British...
AATGTTAATTTAGTTTACGATGAAAATAATGAGGTAATTAATATTATCAATATTAATAAAGTTGATTGGTCTCATATTTCACGTTTCCAAAAGCTAAGCGAAACCTTTATGGAAAAGCATTTTAAGGATTTAGCTAAATATTATATTTCACGCTACCAAAAGCTAAGCGAATCCTTTATGGACAAACATTTTAAGGATTTAGATAAATCTTATATTTCAGCTTACCAAAAGCTAAGCGAATCCTTTATGGAAAAGCATTTTAAAGACCTAAACAAATATTATATTTCAAAATACCAAAAGCTAAGCGAATCCTTTATGGACAAACATTTTAAGGATTTAGATAAATCTTATATTTCAACTCACCAAAAGCTAAGCGAAACCTTCATGGAAAAGCATTTTGAAGACCTAAACAAATATTATATTTCAGAATACCAGAAGTTAAGCGAAAACTTTATGGAAAAGCATTTTGAAGACTTAGATAAATCTCGTATTTCAAAATACCAAAAGCTAAGCGAAACCTTCATAGAAAAACATTTTGAAGACCTAAATAAAGATCATATTTCAGAATACCAGAAGCTAAGCGAAACCTTTAGAATTAATCACAATTTAACAATTGACGAAGATAACTGGTTATACAAATCTAAGGACTTCAAATTAAATTATTTAAAGTCAATTAGTACCTACGAAATCATTGATGATGACTACATCATAGCTTATAAGTCGGTACGGGATGACTATTATTCGGTTTTTAACTTCCAGTATTTTTATCAAGTTGGAAAAACTTACGAATCTCATTGTGATTGTAGCTCCGAAGAAAATAGCTTTGGTCTCTCCGCCTGGACTAAAGAAGAAGCTATAAACTATCATAAAGGTAGGTTATTAAAAGTTAAGATTAATATTGAAGATATAGGTAGAATAGTTCATGACAATCATAAGATAAGATGTAGTAAAATGCAAATAGTTGAAGAGGTAGAATTGTAATTTAAGAATACCTATTGAATGTCAAAAGATATTTTAAAATTTGTTGTATTACCAATTAAGGGAGGTAATTAAATGTATAATATAAGTAAAATTTTATGGAAAGAGATAGATTATGGAAAAGGAATGGATAAAGGATGTAAGTAAATGAATAAAAAATTTGAAGAAGCGTTAGATGTTATTGAGAAAGAGTTATTAAATTTAAATGATGAAGGTTTTCAAAAAATATTAAATAAATATAAAAATGGAATTTATTCTAAACTATATAAAAAATATTCGGAAATATTTGATACTGATATTTTAAGAAAAGAAAATTTAGGTAATGTTACCAATGATACTGAATCGTCGTTTAAAAGTTTAATTGACACGGTTAATAATATGTCTAATGCTTTATATGATATTAACGATTTAGGCTACATAAAAAGTATAGCCGATAACTATAATCTGATGTTTAACTCGTTTTTAAATAAATTAAACAAAATGAATAAAAATATTCAGCAATGGATAATTAAACGATTAGAAAAATCACTTAAAAATAAGGAGCTACTATGAATTTTTATTAGGGAAAAGATGTTACTAACGATTGTTCAGACGAAAAAAGAGGTATTATAAAAAGCGTATCTAATAGGATTTATTTTTATTCTGATATTAATAGCGAAAATATTTTAAATCTAGTTCAAACTTTAAAACAGAATGATAATGAGTTTATGGTTAAATCTAAAGAATTAGGTTTAGAAAATTTGATTCCAATTTACTTACATATACAATCTTATGGTGGGGAAATATTTTCAGGATTTTCCGCTATGGATAATATATTAATGTGTAAATCTCCCGTTATAACAATAGTAGATGGAGTATGCGCTTCGGCTGGAACATTTCTAAGTATCGTTGGTAAGAAGCGGTTAATAACTAAAAACTCATATATGTTGATACATCAACTTAGTTCATTTCATTGGGGTAAATATTCGGAGCTAGAAGATCAGAAACAAAATATGGATAATTTTATGATTAAGATAAAAGAAATATATACTGAATATACTAAAATACCTAAAGTTGTTTTAGACGATATATTAAAACACGATTTGTTTTTTGACGCTAATAGGTGTTTGGAATATGGACTTGTAGATGAAATTATTTAGTAATTAAAGGAATTTAAAATGAATGATGAAAGTTTGTTATTAAGATGTGATTGTTCTTGTGAAGTTTTGTGTGTAGAAAAGATAAAAGACATATCTGAAACTAATCCAAAAATTGTAACTAAAGAAACTTATTTTACAATATTTGAAAAATACAATAAAAAAGAAAATTTTTTCAATAGGTTAGGTTATTCTATTAAATATCTAATAACAGGAAAAAAATATCACGATCAAATAATACTTTGTGATAATAAAGTAAAACAATTAATAGAATTTTTAAAAGAGGATTAACAATGAAATTAGTAGATATAATTTTTAATTACGATTGGGATTTACTATATAAGTATTTTAAAAAATATTATCCAAACGAAAAAATAGAACATTATAAGGATTTTTTAAATTCACTTAAAAAATTAACTCCAATAGAATCAGAATTTAAAATCTCTATCAATCACATAATAGAAGATCATATGTTTAGCAAGGATATAGACGATTGGTATTCTGTTCATGGTATATCTAATGACAAAAATGAAATAGAAACTTATGCTTTGGAGTATTCAACTTTTGAGGAATGGTTAGGTATGGAAATTGATGAAAGAACATTAAAGGAATATCCAAAACCATTTATAATAATTCATTGCTTATGGGAAATGACTTTTTGTGGTTTTACAAATGAGCAAATAAAAAATAGACTTGATGAAATAAATAATAGAGCCGATAGTATAAATAAAAAGTATTGACAAAATATAATTATTAATGTAAAGTATTTTTAAGTTATAAATAAGAAAATAAATAATTATTTTTTAAAAAATTTGTTGTATTATAAAGTAGAGGTTAATAAATTGATAGTAGTAAATAGTGATGAATGTAAATTAAATGAGGATTCTGAATATCATTTTCACGTTTTAGATATTGAAAAAGAATACGTTAGATACGACATAAAGAAAATAATTGATATAGATATTTACGATAAAGGAAGGTAACTAAATTGTATAAGCAACTAAAAAACGAGTTAATAACACAACTAAGTGACAATGAAGTTTTTGTGTTTGGAAGTAATGAAAGTGGGTTTCATAGTGGAGGAGCGGCTAAAACGGCTATACAATGGGGAGCGGTTTATGGACAAGCGTTTAGTTTGCAAGGTAAAACTTTTGCAATACCTACAGTTAAAAAGTTTATAAAAGGAAAATTAGAAATAAATAAAATAGCTGATTATGTAAATAGATTTATAGACTTTACAAAAACTAGAAAAGATTTAGATTTTTTAGTAACAGAAATAGGTTGTGGTTTAGCTGGTTATAGCGTATCCGATATTGCGCCTTTATTTAAGGGTTGTGATAATTTAGATAATGTTTACTTACCTAAAAGTTTTGTTGAGTATTTAAATAAAAATTAATAAAGAGTTTTTAAATGAATAAAAATGATATAGTTTATACTCCTAGAGAATTTTCAAAGAAAATAATTGATTATTTTAAACCTACGGGATTATGTTTAGATCCCTGTAAAGGTGATGGAGCTTTTTATGATTATTTACCCGAACCTAAAGATTGGTGTGAAATAAGAGCTGGTAAGGATTTTTATAAATACGATAAAAAAGTAGATTGGATAATTTCAAATCCCCCTTTTTCAGAATACGATAATTTTTTAAAAAAATCCTTTGAAATATCTGATAATGTTTGCTATATAATACCTTTATATAAAGTTTATAAATCATTAAAACAACAAAAATTAGTTGATGATTATGGGGGGTTAAAAGAAGTATTAATTATAGGTAGTGGAAGTAAATTAAATTTTAATTTTGGATTTTTATGTGGTATAGTTTATTATCAAAAAAATTATAAGGGTTTAATAAAATAAAGTTGGTTAATTTAAAAGGAGAAATAAATGTGTAGTAAATGTTCTAAATGTGAAACTATAATTGATGATAATGAGTTAAGAAAAATAACTAATAATTTATCTACGGTTAAGGAATTTAAAAAGTCAGGTAAATGTAAAGAATGTCAAGATAAAAATGAATATGATGATTATACTATACTTTCTTATAAAACTTTACGAAGGTTAGTAGGTATATTAGCACTATCAACGGCGTTTATTTGTATTATTGGGTCTTTATTATTTAATAATTTAACCGTTCAAAGTAGCGTAAGTTTATATTATTATACAAATATGAGGGATTTCCTAGAAGCTGTTCTTATAGGTATTGGTATATTTATAATCACTTATAAAGGATATACTATATTAGACCGAATTATAAACATACTAACGGGTATTTTTGGTATATGTATAGCGTTGTTTCCCTGTAGCTCTAATATCGATTGTGTGGGTATTTTTAATATACCTAGTGAAGTCTCAAATATTTTGCATTTAATAACTGCGGGTATATTTTTTGGATTGTTAGGTTTTATATCATTTTTCTTATTTACAAAAAGTGATGGGGCTACTACAAAACAAAAGAAGATACGAAATATAATTTATAGGGTTTGTGGTATAATAATAGCTGTTTGTGGTTTGTTAATAGGATTAAGTTTTGCTTTTTTAGGTGAAGAAATTATGAATAAATATTTTATTGTTTTAATATTAGAGATAATAATATTAACATCGTTTGGAATTTCTTGGTTAATAAAAGGTAAGACTTTATTTAAAGATAAAACTATTGACAAATAATAAAAATTGTTATATAATATATTTTATTTATTAAGGATAGTATATTATGGATATAATTAAAGAAGTTATATTAATGATTCAAAATAAATTAGATAAAGAATATTTTAATAGTGAGATAAGATTTTTAGAAACTATTTTAAACAAATTAATTACATTTAAAAAAGATTTTGAAGATGATTGTAAATAAGGAAGTATAGTGGAATATAAATATAATAGAATTATTATAGATGGTAATAACTTATATCATAAATGCTATGGTATAAGTATGAATAAGTATAAAGAAAATACTGATATACTTATAAAAGAAACCATAAATTTTTTTATAAAAATATTAAATAGTTATATAAAAAGATTTTTAGGGGATAGGGGGTATATTTATATATTATGGGATAATCCTATAAGTAAACAAAAAATAAGAGTAACAATGGATGGTAGTTTAATAGAAAGAAAAAAAATAGACCCATTATATAAATTAAATAGAAAAAAACAGGATGGGGCTTTTTATAGGGGTATAGATTATTTAAGGTTATATTTATTAAATTATAAAAATAACATATATGATTTACAAATTACTAATTTTGAAGCGGATGACATAGTTAAAGGTCTAATAGACTATTTTAAAGATAAAAAAATAACAGATAGAATATTAATTATAAGTGAGGATTTAGACTGGGCAAGATGTTTTGATAATAATGTTTTTTGGTATAGTAAAAATAAAGTTTATGATAAAGATATATTTTTAAATGAATATAAGTATATACCTAATGAAAAAAATATAGTTATGTATAAAACTATTAAAGGGGATAAATCAGATTATATCCCTTGTGGTATTAGAAATATAAAGGAAAGTGATGTATTAAGAATAATAGATGAATTTGATGATATATATTGTTTTTTAGGTAATTATTTTAAATTACATTATTTATCGGATTTAATAAAAGAAAAAATTAGATTAGATAAAAATAGGTTAATATTAAATTATCAATTAGTTAGTTTTATTCCTGTAGATATTCAACTAATAGAAAAAAATCTTATACCTTGTAAGGAAAATGAAAAAGTATTATCTATTTTAAATAAATTTTATGGGATAAAAACAGATATAAAATTTTATAATAATAAAAAGGTAGAGGATGAAAGTAATTTTTTTAAATTTAATGTTAGTAGATAAAAATAAACTATTGACATTTTTTATATTATGTAGTATTATAACTATAATAATATCCTGTATAATAGGATAACAAAATAAAAGGAGGATGTATGTCAACAAGAGAAGATTTTTTAGCTGAAATTAAGGCAAAAAGAGAAAGAGAGAAGCAACAAGAAAGGAATAAAAGTAGTTTTATTCCCAGAGAGTACGAGGAGATTAATTATTGTGTAATCCCTGAAACAGAAAATAATTATGCCCTTGTAAGAATTTTAGGGGGGTATAAACTTAATAGGGAATCGGGTAGCTCTCCTAAAGATATTTATATTGCAAGAATTTTATGTGATGACGACAAATTAAGAAAGTTTGTATTTCCTGAACCATCACAAAAAGATTATTTGTTTTATAAAATTTATAATTTAGTAACAAAGTATAAATATAATAATGAAACAAAATCTAAGGATTATGTTTATTCGGAAGGCAAATATAAACAAGTTTTTGAAAAGGTTTTTAGAAATGCTAGCAGTAATAATTATGATAAAGGGTGGAAGCCATTAGGATATACTGTAATGAATGTTATAGATAGGCTAGACCCTGATTTTCATAAAAATTTTAAGCATAGCAAAGTATTAACAAAAAAAGCTACAGAAGTTAAAGAATCCAATATAGTTTATTACGAGCCAGGAGTTCCTATTGGATTATATAATGCTATTTTTGACGATTTAGTTGATGGGTATAGTGATGACTATACTAATTTTGATGTCTTTATAAAAAGAGACCCTACAAACCAATTTATGCCCTATAAAGTTTATCACGCAGTAGAAGATAGTAAAAAAATAAAAGATAAATCCTTATTGGATAAAATATCTAATGGAGTATTAACGGAGGAAGAGAAAAAATATCAACTATATGATTTTGATAAAATTTATAGAATATCTACTTATCATAAATGGTTTAAGTATTTAGGTAAAACAATTAAAGAAATTGATTTAAAATTTAATACTAATTATTACGAGGAATTAGAAAAACTTAATATTGAAGAAGAAAAAATGTTTAAAGAACTTTATGGGGGTGACTATAATCCAAATAATCCTGAAATAAGTAAAAAGGATGATAAGGAAATAAATAAAGATACAGGTTCTTTACAAGACGAAATAGATAAAACTATGCAAAATAAAAATGAGAATGTTAGACAACCCAAACAAAAATCTTTTGATTTAGAAAGTTATAAATGTTATAATAAACTAAATAAAGAAGAGAAGGAATATATTAAATCAGTAGATAATGAAGGTAAATTTGTATTTGAGGATATGGATGATTTAGGTAAATGTAGTGGTTGTAATGAATTATTCCCAAACCAATTTATGACTTGTCCTTATTGTGGAGAGTATTATGGTGAATAAATAATTTTATATTAAATTATATTTTCTAATATTAGGGTTAATAAATTAACATTTTTTATTAACCCTTTTTTATTTTTTTAATAGGAATGTAAATTGAATAGCAAAAATAAAGGTAATAGCTTTGAAAGAGATATAGCAAGAAAATTAAGTTTATGGCTAACAGATAATAAAAATGATAACTGTATATGGAGAAGTCAAACATCAGGAGGAAGGTCAACAATAAGGGGTAGGAAAGGATTAAATGATAGTGTTACTAAAAAAAATGTAGGGGATTTAATCCAAACACTAGATAAGGGTATATATAGTAATTTAGATTTATTTTTTAATAATTTTTTTGTAGAAATAAAAAAAGGGTATAACGATACTTTTAATTTTTATCCTAATTTTAATAAAGGATTAGAAAAAATTATACAACAATGTATAGATAATAAAAATATAAGTAATTGTAGTTTTTTTCTTATAGTAAAACCAGATAGAAAAGATATACTTATATTAACAGATAAAAAATTAAGTATAAAATATAAATTAGTTTTAAATATATTAGATATAGATATTTATTGTTATTTATACAAAGACGTAATAAATGTAGATTTTAAAAATTTAACTATATTATAAAATATGTAAATGGGATATTAAATTATGCGGGATTATACAGATAAACCTAAAATAGAAAACACTTTATTTATATTACAGGACGAATTCATAGATAGTAATAGAAATCCTAAAGTATTAGAAAAAATGTATTTTGTTTTAGATAATTATATTAGAAAGTTAATAGTAAAAAAAATAAGAAATAAAATATATTATGATAAAAGTTTTTTAGATGAAAAGACTTTAGATACAATAGAGAAATTATTTTTTTATTATTTAGAAAATAAAGAATTTAAAATACAAGGAAGTTTTGCAGGATACTTAAATTTAATGTTATTAGATATTTTATATAATAGAAGTGAGAAAGAAGAAAACGATCACGATAGCTTAAATAAATTAGTTGATAATGTTAAAAATGATTCTAATAAAAAAGAAAAAATAGATACTTTAAATAATACTTCTTTTTCCACTTTAAATAATACTGTTTTAGATACAGAAAAAGATTTAATTGAAAAAGATTTATACTATGTTAGAGATATACTAGAATTAGTGGATAAATGTTACGATAAAATAAAACAGGATAAAGGAATAAAAGATAGTTTATTATTTGTAATAGGTATAAACTATATTTTAAATAAGGAAAGAGAAGAGTTTATTAATAGATATTATGATTATGTAGGTTATGATATTTGTAACTTTATTAAAAAAACCGCTTATGCTATATATTCATACTTAAAAAATAACATTAAGGAATAATAGTGATAAAAAATAAAAATTCTATTTTTGATGAATATATGAATACTATTTTTAGTAATAAAGAAAAAGTAAACTTAGATTTATTTTTTGATGCTTTTAGTTTATTACTATTTTATAATAGTAAAAATAAAAATCTAGTAGAATTATATAAATTATTAGGGTTAGAAAATTTTAGTAAAGTAGTTAATTTGTTTTCGGGTAGGAGTGTAGCTTTTCCTACAAATTATGAATTTAAAGAAACAATGATTTTTATAATTATATATTATTTAAAAGAAATAGAAAATAAAACTTGGGAGGAAATTAAAAATGAAGTTCCTTTTGAAGTTAATTGTAAAAAATATGGTATAAAAATAGGGCATTTTAATTCATATGTTAAAAAAGAATTAGATGGTATATTAAAAGGAGTTGATAATGGATAAAAATACTAAAGACGAATTATTTGGAATTATAGATACTATTGACAATAAAAATATAATAGACGATGTTAATAAATCTATTATTCCTGATGAGATGTTAGAAGTTAAAAATAATCTTATAAATTATCTTAATAACTTAATAACAACGGCTACAACTAAAAATGAATTAGTTATTATGATAGAGGATAGGTTTAAGGAGTTGATACCTGATTTAACTTTTGACCAATTAAAAGTATTATATCAATCTTTAAGTATTAATAATAATGCTGTAAATGAAAAATTAGTTATGCTATTATCAACAAATAAAGACAATCAAGGGTTTTTACAAGCGTTAAATAATACTAAAATAAATCAAGATATGCAAGAAAAAATGTTTGATGATTTAAGTAGTGATGACGTTAAAAAAATAGATAAATTAACAAAGTTAATGGACTTTTTGGAGAGGCAATCTTGAGGTTATCTTTACAACAAATATTATTTCAAACATTTTCAACTTTATATAGGGGTAGAAAAAAAGATTGTAGATATTCCTCTATGTGCTTTGGTTTTGAAATAGGAGATGGTTGGTTTAATTTAATATATGATTTAAGTGATAAGATAACACAATTTGGTAAAAAAAATAAAATAAAACCTTTTCCTGAAGTATTACAGGTTAAAGAAAAGTTTGGTAAATTAAGATTTTATATGTTAAAACATAACGACGATATAGATAAGTTAATTAATGAAGCTGAGGAGGAATCAAGTAAAATTTGTTTTAATTGTGGTAGTAAAGAAAACATTACTAAAACTAAAGAGTATAATATATCCTTATGTAAAGAATGTTTTAATAGAAAATAACATAAACTATTGACAAAATAATTATAATATAGTATATTTATGTAAGGAATTAATATTTAAGGAGATAAAATAATAATAAAAATAACAGAAAAGGAAGCAATGGATTTATTAGAAGACATTATGTATAGTGTTAGTATTGATTACATAAATGAGGGTAAGGTAGAAAATGTTGAGTGTTCAGTTGATAAAAAAGCAACTATTAAAATATGGAAAAGAAAAGGTTGTATAATAGAAACAAAAGAATCTAAATTAGAAAAAGCAAGGGATTTTGTAATAGATATAGATAAATATGATTTAACTTTTAATGAGGCTTTAATGACACTACAAAAATTATATGAGGATGCTATTAGTGAAGACTAAATTTACAATGTCTAATTTTTAATAAGGAAAGTAAATTAAATGAAAAAAATATATATTAGTGGTAAAATGACGGGGTTAAAAGATTTTGGTTTTGAATATTTTAAAAAAGCAGAGGAGTATCTATTAAAAAATTATAGTAATTTAGATATAGAAATTATCAATCCTATTTATATTGCAAACGATAAAAGTAAGGAGCTTAAAAAAGATTTAGATAAAATAGATAGAAAAACTTTTTTAAAAGAGGATATAAAACAATTAGTCGAATGTGATGTTATTGCTTTATTACCTAATTATGTTGATAGTAAAGGAGCTTTATTAGAAAGACAAATTGCTTTAGGATTAGATATGGATATTATTTATCTTAATATATAAAAATAAATAGGAATGTAAATGAATAACGAAGTAAGTTTAAAAGTAAAATTATTAAATGAAAATGCAAAATTACCTGAAAAGAGTTATGATAGTGAAAATCAATTAGGTTATGATATATTTACTATAAATGATTATATATTATATCCTGGTAATAGTGTTATAATTGAAACAGGTATAGCAGTAGAGCCCCCTATTGGTTTTGGATTAGAAATAAGAAATAGAAGTGGATTATCAACTAAAGGTATAACTTATTTAGGTGGGGAAATTGATAATAGTTATAGAGGTGAAATCAAAGTTATAATGATAAATTTAAGTAATACTAGATATGATATACATAAAGGAGATAAAATAGCTCAATTATTACCAAGAAAAATATATAACTTTAAAGTAGAGGAAGTAAAAGAGTTGTCTGAAACGGTTAGAGGGGATAAAGGTTTTGGAAGTAGTGGTAAATAATAATTTGTAATTTTATTAACTATAATAATATACTATTTTATTATTAGTTATAAGGTATAATATAAATGTCCGATTTAAAAAAAGATAATTCAGGATTTACTAGATTAAAAAAGTTTTTTAAAATAGGTGTATTTTCAGATAAAAATGGTGTTAAACAAGTATATCCAACAGAGTATAACCCAGAGACAAATAGAGATAAACGATTAGTATTTCCTGATTATATACAAAAATATTATGATTATTGGATGTTGCAATGCCACGATAATCCTGGTAGTTTTAAAAATAGAGTAGATAGATATAATGAATTATATTATATGGTTAGAAACTCTGCATTAGTTTCAAGGGCTGTTGAAATGAAAGCGTTTGAAACTTCTAATGCAGATAGTCAAGTAAACTGTATAAATATAAATGCTAAAAATAAAAAATTTAATGAATATCTAACAGAGTTAATATTAAATAAATGGAATTATAATAGTCAAAGAATAACAAGTATAGCATACGATTTAGCTTTATTAGGTGATAGTTTTGAGATAAATAGTTGTGAAGAAAAAAAAGGTGTATCTGAAATATTACCAGTAGACGCTTATACTATAAAAGACAGATTAGAGTTTAATGCCTCTAGAGTTGAAAGTCAAATAACTCAAAAAAATTCATTTTCAAATTATATAAGTAGTTATAAGCAATTAGATAAATTAGTAAAAGTTTTATCTGATAAAACAGATGTAAGTAAATATTTTAAAAATTATTTATTTGGCTATGTATTAAGTGATGATCAATATTTGCCTCCTTGGGCGGTAACTCATTTTAGAATGTTTACAACTGAAAGTGAATTTTATCCTTTTGGTAGAAGTGGGTTCATAAATTCAATAAGTCCTTTTAGGCAGTTAAAAGCAAGCGAAACTTTACAACAATTATTAAGAGTATCTAAATTTCCTACAGAAGTCTTTGAAGTTCAAACAGATGAAACAATGACTGAAATAGAAAAATGGAATGCTGTTAATTCTGCTAGGGAGGAGTTTTATAACTTAAATAATGAAACTTTGTCAACAACGGACGAATTTAGTGTAAATAAAAGAATATGGACAACTAAAGAGTTAATAGACTATAAGTTAATAGAAAATAATGTGGATATTGCCGCAATAGGTGATATTGAAATGTATAGAAAGAATTTAGCAAGTAGTTGCGGAGTTCCTTTAAGTTTACTAATTCCTGAAGAATCAGGGGGGTGGAGTGGTAATTCAGGTATAAGTATATTACAACAATATAAACCCTTTGCTAGAGAAATTTTTCAAATTCAAAGTAGTATTTTAATAGAAATAATAAACAAAGTTAAACTACATTTATTATTAACAGAGGATTTTGATATAGAGGAAGAATTTGAATTAAGTATGAATTATCCTATATTAGAAGAATCCGAAGATAGGAAGAGAGCTAAAACAGAATCCTTAAATATGGCTAAAGAAATAATAAGTAGTATAGCAAGTTTAATAGGTATGGAAAATGAGACAATTCCTGTAGAAATAGTAAAAGATATTTTTAGCAAATATACTTTTTTAAGCTATGAAGATGTTGATTATATGATAGCTGAATTAGAAAAAAATAAAAAAAGTGATAGTGAAGTTGACAATGATTTTGGGGATATAAACCAAGAAAAGATATATGAAAAAGTTAAAACAAGATTAAATGAAGATGTAGTAAGAGAAGTTTATTTTAATATTAAAAATAAAAGAGGATTATACGAAGGAGTTCAAAATAAAATGCACTTTGTAAATTCTAAAACAAGTAATCGAGATATTAAAGATTTAATATTTATGTTTGATAATGCTAAAAAATTAAAGGATTAGTAAAATGGAAGAACAAAACGATATTGTAGTTAAAGATATTATAAAAATAGATTATGAAGAAAAAGGATTTAATATAGTTTATGATGTTGAAAATAAGCTATTATACGCTGAACCTGTTACTAATAGTGATGAAGAGATGTTAATTATAAAGGGTTATGTAGATGGGGGTATATTTGAATATGAGGACGATATGGATATATATGGTTATATTTTAAATAGAAAAGAATACGAGGATATATTAAAGTTATTTGGAATATTAGAATAAAGGAGAAATAATAAATGCCTAATAATATAATTAAATCTTATGCAGATAAAACAAATAAGTCTATTTCAGAATTAGAGACTATTTGGGATAAAGCAGTTGATATAACAAGGGAAGATTTTAATAAAAGTAAAGACAAATTTGGGGATAAAGAATGGGCTTATACTACGAGTATATTTAAAAAAATGATTGGGGTAAAAGAAAGTTTTGATATATTAACATTTATAAATTCAGATTTAAAAGCTAAAGATTATATAAAAAGTATAGTTGAAACCCAAACATCTACTTCCTTTCCTTCGTTAGTAAAAGATAAAATAATAGTCAGTGATACTTTAAATAAACCAGAAGAAAAAAGTGATAAGGACGACGATAAAAAGGAAAAAGAAGAAGAATACTTATTTACAGATGAGGATTTAGATAATAATAATATTGTAGACCCTTGGGAAAGCGCTTTAGATAATAAACAAGATATGGTTCAAAAATAACTATTGACTAATGACTATAATAGTATATAATATTTAATAAGGAATAATTATGAAGTTAATAGAAATTGATGATTTAGAATTTTTAGATAAAGCAAAACCCGAAGTTAAATCTTTATATAAAAAATATATAAATAAATGGAAAATAACTAATAGTTGGGAAAGTTTTGTGAAATCAAATAAAATTATACTTGATAGTGAAAATAAAGAGATTAAAGATAAAGTAAGCATTATAGCAAATACAAGTTTAAGAGATAAAAAGTATAAAAGTGAAATTAAAGACTTAATGACAGTTTTTACTTCATTATTTACTATTTTAAAAAATAAATAAAATTAAGAAATAACTATGAAACTTATAGAAAAGGCAATTTTTGATTTTAGGGTAATAGACGATAATCTATTAAAGAAAAGGGCAAACGAGTTAATTACTAAAAGAGGATTTAAGTCAACATTATTTAAAAATAATATGTTGACATTATTTTATCATAATATAGATTGTTTAAGAATGTATGATTTTAATAGGGATACAAGAGAAATTTTTAAATTTATAAAAAAAATAATAAATTCGACTTTTAGATATAGAAATTCGGATATAGAGGGGGATGAAATTTATGATATAATAAATTTTAATGATTACCCTCATTATTTAGATAATCTTGACTTGAATGTAAATGGTATAAATGATATAAAGGAAATATTATCTGTTTTTATAGATAATAGTTTTTATTTATACGTATATAACTTATTACATCTTATTTTTAAAGAATATAATAAATAAACTTAATAAAAAACTATTGACATTTTTAAAATAATTCTATATAATATTAAGTAAATAAATATATTTTGGAGTATATAAATGGATACTTATTTAAACGACTATTTAAAGTATGTTAGTGATACTATAAGTAAATATAGGAATTACTATAAACTTATAAATAATAATGAAATAAATCCTATTGATATAAATAAATGTTTAGCAAATTATATGGAAGTATTATATATACTAACAAGTGAATATCAAAGAGTAAAAACGGAATTATTAGATATACAAAATGAATTTGATAAATGGTATGATAATAAATTTGTAGAAATAAGATTAAGAATGGAAAGTGAAAATGATAAAAATACAAAGCATAGTTTAAAAGAAATAGAAACACAATTAAGGTATGACAATAAAGACGAATATTATATATATCAAGAAAAAATAAAAGTAGCGGATATGAAAGTTCAATACTATTTAAGAATTTTAGATGGGTGGAAAAAATTTGATAGTATATTAACAACTTTATCTAATAATTTAAGAATGGAATTAAGGGCTTTAAATATAGAGGATAGAGTTAATGACGATCCTTTAAGAAATAAAGTAAGAACTAGACTTAAATTAAACGATTAAATATAACTATAATATTATATATATTTAAGTAAAATAAAAGGGGTTTGTTATGATTTTAGTGGAAGAAAAAAAATTAGATAAAACTAATATTAGTAGATTATTTAATGAGGATTTTAAAAATGATTTAGCTTTTTATAAATCATTTTATATTGGGGGTAAAAAATTTTTTGACGACTTGGAGAAATGTATTAAAGAAGTAAATTTACCTTTAACAAAAATAAGACAATTAAATGGGTATAATTATGTGGAATTAACATTAGATATTCCTTTTACTCCTAGCAGGAAGGAGGAATTTATGACTATACATAACAATTATGTAACTAAAATAAATCAATTTTATAAAAAAATTAATGTAAAAATTAAAGCCGAGGAGTGGTCTAATGGTCAGGGTAATAAAATATCAATATGCTATTATAAATAATATCAAGGTAGATTAAAAGTGAAATAGTATTTATAAAATAACTAGAAAAAAATAAGGGTTACAAAATGATTTTAATAAGAGAAAAGAAATTAAAAGAAGAGGATTTAGATATTAAAAATGGTATTATATCTTTTTTTAAAAAACAAGATACTATTGATGATGATAAAATTCATACTGAAGCAGATGATTTAGGTATAGACGCCCATACTTTTGAAAAGTATATTTATGAAATATTATTAGATATTATACACGGTGGAAATAATAAGATAGCAAAAGAAGATGAAGTTGATAAAGATGAATTGGAAATGGGTATTAAAGTAGAAAAAGAACATACTACTTTAGATGAAATAGCAAAAATAATAGCATTAACTCATTTAGCCGAGTTGGATGATTATTATACAAGATTAAATAAAATGGAAAAGGAATAAAGGAGATTTTATGAAATTATTAGAAGTAAAAAAATTACAAGAAAAAATCGATGGATTTAAGCAAATAGGTGGGTGCTATATGTTTAGATCAGGTAAATATCTAATTGGATTAGTTATTAGTGATAAATACTTTATGGCTTTAAGAGAATTAAAGGATTATTTAGACAATATAAATTTTACTAATTTTAAGGAAGGAGAAAAATTATTTTTTTCAAGTGCCTCCGCAAATTATGATTTTGATTTAAAGTGTGTTGGTGTTTATAAAAATTATTATATATCCCTTATAACAAATGATTTGGTTGTGATCTAATATTAGTAGGAAGAATAAATTATGTCTGCTATACAGGATAAAATAGAGTTAAAAAGAAATAGTCAAAGAAAAAAGTTATATAATAATAAAATAAGATTATTAGGAACTGAAAGTAAAATTTTAAGATTAAGAGTAACAGAAAATAAATATGGAGACGAAGAAACTATTTTATTAAGCAATGAGGAAATGATAGTTTATTTAAACTTTCCTACAGATGTTCCTCTTAATAGATATAGAAATACTTCGTCGGGTAGTGATAGTATAGCAACTGAAGGTATATATTTATTTGATATATTACCTATTGAATTACATTGTGATTGGAATTCGGATATAGAAAAAGGGGATTTTATAGTATATAAAACAGAGGATACAAAAAGTAACTTAAATATAAAAATGTTATTAAGAGTATCAGAAATAGTAGGTCAATTTAGAAAAACATTATTATATAAAAAATATAATGTAGCGCCATATAATGGTATAATAAATAGTAATATGTTATCTATTATAGATAATTATTAAATAAAGGAATTATTTAATTGACAACGGGCGAATACATAAAACAAAAATTAAAATTATCGAATATATCTAATATAAAAATATGTAGGGTGGATAATTTCTACCCTATTACTTATACTATATTTTATAATACAAGATTTCCTAATTACCCTATTGTTTATCAAAATATATCTAAATTTCCTTTTATAGGGATGATATATAAGGGTAATAATAACTTAAATACTCCTAAATTACTTCCTTTAATGGACTTAATAGATTTTGATAGTGTATTAACTAATAGATTCTTTATAACAGTAGATTTAGCTTATCATAATCTTATTAACGATAAAATATATGAGAATGTAGATAATAATAAGGGTTGTAATTATTTTTATAACTTAAATGAAGAAGTAACTGTATATGATTTAAAGAAAATGACAGATGTTAATTTATTTAAAAGAACTAAAAAAACTAGAAGTAGTATATATGGTTCTGAAAGTAAAATGGCTAAATTAGTTGATTTAACAATAGATAAAAATAGTGATTGGATACAATTTGATTTTTTAACAGAAGTAACAGAAAAAATATATAAACCTAATAAAAAATTTAAAGAAGTAGACCCTAATAATGATTTTCAATTAGTAGATAACCCTAGCAAAACATATACTATAAATTTAAGGTTTTTAGATGTTTTCAAATATTTAGAAACAAAACCAGATTTTGATAAAAATAGAGAATTAACAAAGGAAGATATTAAAGACGTTTTAAAAGTATGTAACGTATTAGTATTCAGTTCCTCACCTAGCTTTCATTGGATAGGTGTTAATTATAACTTATCTCAATTAGACGGAGCTTTGTACCCAACGAATATACCTCCTAATTTTTGGAAAAAAAATAAAGAAGTAAATGATTATTTATGGGTTAAAGACAAACATTTATCTGGAGTTTTAAATAATATAGAATTCTATTTCAACATAATGGCTCAAATGTTAAATAAAAAATTAAGAGAAATTAATTATATTTCATAATTAAAAAACTATTGACAATTTCTAAAAAATATTATATTATATGAAAAGTTTATTAAAAATATATAAAAGGGTTAAATAATGATAATTGTTGAAGATATTACTTATTTAAAAGAAATGGCTAGAGTAGGTTCTTTTAATAGTAAAGGGGATGAAGTTGATAAAGGTATTGATGTTAGAATTTATCCTGAAAATTTAGGTAATCCTTCTTTTCATCTATTTAATAAAAATAATTGGTTGTATATTTTAGAAATAAAAACATTTAAAATATTAGAAATAAAAGATAATGGATTAAATTTAAATAAAGGTGATTATTTACCTAATAGCATAGTTAAACCTTTAATCAAATTCCTATCTAATAATAATTATGATAATTGGTATTTTTTATTAAAAACTTGGAACGCTAATAACCCAACTTATAAAATTTCCTTAAATACAAAAATACCCGATAGTAAATAATAAGGAATAAAAATATGGAAATAAAAAATTAAAATAAATTAACTATATTTTTACAAACATAAAAAGGAAGTATTTGAAATGTTTACTTGTAAAATAAATTATCCTTTAAGCTATACATTTATAGATTATCCAGATAATGAAAGTATGGCAATAATATTATATTTTTATGGCTGTGATAATGGGTGTTTTAATTGTCAAAACGAAAATAAACTTAATAATTTAGATTTTAAAGAAGTAGGTATTGAGAATATTATAAAGGATATATATATATTATCCACAAAGTTAAAAACAAATAAAATAGTTTTTAGTGGTGGAGATTGTTTATATAAAAATAATATACGGTTTACAAAGGAACTTTTAGATAAGTTAAAATTTGATTATGATATATGTATATATACAGGTTATAATACAATGTATATAAAACAAAATAATATTAAAGGATTTAAGTTTATTAAAATTGGTAAGTATGTAGATAACCTTAAACAGGATTCTTTTAAAACGGATGATTTTATACAATTTGCATCTAAAAATCAAAATTTATATGATAGTGATTTAAAATTACTATCTAATAATGGTATATATTTTTTTAATCAAAAAGGAAGGTAATTTATGTTTGCTAATAGTTCTATTTTAACTGCTTTAAGAGCTGTAAAAAATACTCTTAATTTTTCTCTTAAAACAAAATATAATATTGATAAGGAAGAAATTACAGATAGTTTATTAAAAATACACGGTTTGCGTAAGGATAATTTTGATTTTATAAATAATATAGAAAATTTAATTGAAGCTGTTAATATAAATGATAATAGTATAGATGATAATAGTAATAAAACAGATAAAACAATAGAATCTATACATCAGGAAGTTTTTAATCCTATTAAAAAAATAATAGGTTTTAGATATTTATATAGGGAATTAAAAAAACTATATGGTAAAAATGAAGCTAAAAGATTATCAGGGGAGTTATACGATTTATCGTTAGCAATAGCAGATTCAACAAATATAGCTCGACCATATTGCTACAGTTTTGATTTTTCTAAATTAGTATTATTAGGAAGAGATTTTGGTCAATTAAAATCTAAACCCTGTAAAAGAATAGGTAGTTATACAAGTGCTTTATGTGAAACTATACATCAATTAAGTTCTGTATTAGCTGGGGCGGTTGCAATAGGAAGTTATTTTTTAGATATATGTCATTTACTTATATATAAAGAAAATTATAGTTTAACAGAAATTAAAACAAGTAGTGAATTGAGAAAATATGTAGAAAATGAAATGCAACAATTAGTGCATAGCTTAAATCATTTAAGTAGAAACTCCTCAGAAAGTCCATTTACAAATATGTCAATATTTGATAGAGTTAAATTAAAAAATTTATTAAGTAAAGAAAATTATGATTGGTATTTTGATGAGGAAATATTTGAAAATAACGATAAATTTAAAAACGATTTTGTAAATTATAATAGTAAAACTAATTATATTATTGATTACATAATGGAATTACAGGAAATATTTTTACAGTTTTTTGATAAGGGTGATCCTTTGTCTAATGGGTTACCTTACCGTTTTCCTATCATCACGAACAACCTATCTAAAAAGAAAGTTAATGATAAGTATATATTAGAGGATAAAGACTTTTTAAATAGTTTATGTAAAAAAGATATTTTCCGCTATAATATCTTCTGCAGTGAGGGGACTAAATTGGCTAGTTGTTGTAGACTTCTTTCCGATGCGGAGATGTTTGATTTAAGTAGTCAAGTTAATAGCTTTGGAGGGGGTAGTTTAATATCAGTAGGTAGTCATAGAGTTGTTACTGTTAATTTTTACAGAATAGCTTTAGAGTGTAAAGATATAAATGATTTTTATGTTATATTAAAAAATAGAATTTTAGATTCTATAAAAATATTAAAAGCCCATAAAATATTATTAAAAGATTTAACAACTAAAGGTTTACAAAATTTTATTAAACAGGGATGGATAAATTTAGATAGGATGTTTTCAACAGTAGGTATATTAGGTATAGTGGAAAGTGAAAAGTTATTAAAAAGTAAATTTAAAGATTTAATGGATAATGATATTATAAAAGATATGTTAATATTACTAAATTCTGAATGTCAAAGATTGTCAAAAGAATTTGGATTATATGTTAATATAGAACAAATACCTGGAGAATCCTTTGCTGTAAGGTTATGTAAAGCTGATAAAGCTATATATGGGGAGGAGTATGTTCCTTATAGTTTATATTCTAATCAATTTGTTCCATTATGGGAAGATACTACTATATATGAAAAGTTTGAAATAGATGGTAAATATAATAAGTTAATAACAGGAGGGGGAATTGTTCACTATACTATTGGTGAAAAAATAACAACAAAGCAGGCTGAAAAAGTTATTAACTATGCAGTAGAAAGTGGTTGTGAACATTTTGCCTTAAATTCTATTTATTCTATATGTGAAAACGAACATACAACTTTTGGTAAAAACGAAAATTGTAGTTTATGTGGTGGAAAAATAGTTGATTATATGACTAGAGTAGTTGGGTTTTTTACAAGAGTTTCAAGTTGGAATGAAGTTAGAAGGGAATGGGAATTTCCAAGAAGAAAGGTAAATGGTGTTTAATAAAAAATAACTATAATAAAATGTTAATATTAGATAGAAAATTAAAGAATATAAAAAATTATATATTTACTCCTGATAAAAGCATTAAAGTAAAGGATGATATTGATAAGTATATAAAGTTAGAGGAAGATTATAAAAATAGTATAAATGATAAAAGTATAAGTAAAGTTAAAAAAGAAAATATTAAAAAAAGATTTTTAGAATTAAGAGATAAGTTAAAGAATTTTATAATTTAATAGTTATAAAATTTTATAACTATAATAATATAAAATTTTAATTTAAAAGGAATAATATAATGAAAATATTAAACGAGAATTTGGGGCAAATTAGTTTTTCGGATTTAGCAAAAAAATTTAAGGAAATTAAAGTAGAATCTGTTACTATGTATGATAAATTTAATAAATTTATTGCTAGTGGTTATGAGTTTAAAAAGATTAAAATAACTTCTAGTAATATATGGTTTATAGGTTTTATGGAAAAGTTTGAATTAAATATTGATAAGATTAATATTAAAAGTATTGATCTTATGGATGAAGGCGGCGAATACATAAAAATAACAACTAAATCATTAAATACCATAGATATTCATTTTCTAGTTTATAATCATTAAATATTTATATTGAAAAAATAAAAATACTCGCCTCGTATGAGGGAGTAAAATTTTAATATATGTTTGGAGTGTGTTTTATGGCAACTCAATTTTTAGCCGATTTTAGAGGTTTAGAAAAAGTGTTTGATGAGATTTTTGATGTTACGGTTAGGGAAAATAAACCCTATTTTAGTAAAGTCAATTATTCGTTTCCTTATTGTAATATTTATATAAATAAGGAAGATGATTTATGTATTGATTTTGCTTTATCGGGTTATACTAAAGAAGACTTAAAAGTATTAATCGAAAATGGTAATTTAATTGTCGAAGCAAACAAAAACGAAGATGATAATATAAAGGAATACTTATTTAGAGGGATAAAGGATATATCTTTTAAAAAGATATATAGCATTCCAGATAAATATGATTATGATTCTATATTGTCTATTTTTGAGAATGGTATATTAAAAATTAAGTTTAAATTAAGCGAAGGTAAAAAACCTAAACAAATAGAGATTAAATAAGTTCTTTCATTTTTACTCTCCTAACTAATTTTTTTATGGGTCTAACAGTAATTTGTTTAAATTATTGTTAGACTTTTTTTTAACTATAATATTATATAAAATTTTATAAAATAAAATGGATAAAAAATAATGGCTACAATGGCTACAAATTTTAATATAACGGAGATATTTAGAGAATCTCCTGGGTATCTAAATATACAAGATGAAGGCACGTCAATATCAACTAATGCTAAAATATTAAACTTTATAGGGGCATTTATAACCTCTTCCTTATCTGGGGATGTTATAAATATAACTGTAGATGGAACAGGTATAGATACAAGTGATTTTAAATATTTATTATCTAGTTCAGATGATACTGTTCAAAAAGCATTAAACACTTTAGATAAAACAATATTTAATTTAAATAAAATTTATAATATAGACGATGATTATATTATAACAGATAAAGAAATGGGTATATATATAGTAGATACAAATATTAAGGATATTACTATAACTTTACCCAGTATAAACGATATATATAGTTCTAATTACCCTTATATAATTGTTAAAAAATCAGATAATAATAAAATAACAATAACTTCTACACAAAAAATAAACGACATTATAGGGGATGTTTATTTATATCATATATATGATTGTATAAGTTTAATGAGTGTATTTGATATAGAGGGTAAATTTTATATATACAATGATAAAAGAAATATAAATATATATGATTCACAAAATATACAAAATATAAATTTAGTTAAAGGAACAGTTAATTATACTTTATCTAAAATACCCTTATTACCAAGTAAAATAAAAGTATATTATAATGGATATAGGTTAAATAATTATGGAAGTAGTTATACTATATTAAACGATATTATTACTTTAAGTGAAGCAGGATTAGGTTTTATTATAGAAAGTAGTGATAAATTGCTTGTTGAGTATATTTAACTATATCATTAAAATTAGTATAAGAGGTTATAAATGGAACTAATATCCCAAAAACAAATAAAAAATCAAAAGATATTAACAAAAATAGATTTACAATTATTAACAGAATTATCAGATAATGATTTATTATTTTGTTCAGAATTACAAACAACTTATCAATTTTTAGAAAATGGAAGCGCGTTTGTTGTTAATGATACGAGTATATTATCAACTGCTTTAGGTGGGGATACTAGATTTATTGGTATAGCTGGTGTAAATATAGGTGTTGAAAGTATAATTGAAAGTTTAAGTATAAAAGATAATTATATAACTTTAAATGATATAGACACCCCTACTGATATTACTGCTAATAATGGGGGTATTATATTAAAAGGAGATACTGATAAAAGTATATTATGGAATGATATTACTGATAGCTGGAATATAAATCAAAATGTAAGTATAACAGGGGATTTGGACGTTGATGGGGATATTACATATATTGAAACTGAAACATTAAGAGTAGAAGATAAAAATATAGAAATAGGTTATATAGATACTCCTACGGATGATACTGCTAATGGTGGTGGTATTACTTTAAAAGGGGCTACAGATAAAACTATTGCCTGGGATAAAACGAGTGATAATTGGTTATTTAATAAGGGATTAGATATAACGGGGGAAGTAAATGTTTCAGACGACCTTAATTTAGAAAATACTTCATATTTATATTTTGGTGTAGATAATGTTGAAGGAAATTGTAGGTATTATATAAGTGGTAATATTTTAACTTTTGAAAGATATGAAATACATAATTATAATGATTGGTTTTTACCTAGTAAAGACGAATTAAATAAAATGTATGAAAACTTATATTTGGAAGGGGTAGGTGGATTTTCAAATAGTTATTATTGGAGTAGTAGTGAATTAGACATAAATAATGCTTGGTATCAATATTTTGATGATGGTAGTCAGTTTACAGATTTAAAAAGTTTTGATGTTAGGGTAAGAGCTTGTAGAAGTTTTGTTAAATATATACCAAATGCTTATAACTTAAAAGATGTTGGTCCTGGTGGTGGGTGGATATTTTATATAAATAATAATTTAGATAATAGTTATACTTATTATGAATGCGCTAGTTCAGATCAAAGTATATCTCAAATTTGGAGTGATGTTAATTTACTAGTAGGAACAGATACAATAATAGGTAGTGGAAAATTCAATACAAGATTAATAATAGAACAAAGTGGACATACTGATAGCGCGGGTAAATTATGTGATGATTTAAGTATTTTAAATAATGGTTGGTATGAAAAAACTAGAGTAACAACAGATACATTATTTAATAATCAAGATACTAATATAAATGGTGATTTAGAGGTAGAAGGAACAAGTAAAGTAACATTAGGCTTAAAAGATACCTATGTTACTACTCCAATTAAATTAGGGTCTATAATAGATACTTCGTTTAATACTGATAAAAAAAGTATAGTAGGGGCTGTAAACGAATTAAAAAATGAATTGTTTTGGAGTAACGCTGGAATAGTAGATACAACTTTACCTACACTAACTCTTAACGGGGATGGAACAGCTAATATAGCTTCTACTACCGTTAGAATGTATTCAACTACAGATTTTACAGGTGATTTAAACGAATATACTGTAGCTGGTGTAGATAATTTAACATTTACAGACGGTATGGTAAATCAATTAATTTGTATTCACTTTGTAGGAGATGTTCCTACTTATTATGTTGAAAGTGATAAATATAATATAAATGCTTCAAATATACTTTTTGTATATATAGTATGGCGAAATGGAAATACGCTTTATTATCACGGTAACGATATTATAGGTTTGGGTTTAGCAAATAAACTTCATACAATGGATTTACAAACAACCCCATATAAATTATCGTTAGATGGTGGTTTACTACTTACAGAAACGGTAACTCCTAATCCTAGAACTATATTATTATCAGGTGGTATTGTATATGCGGGAGCTACTCCTAATGTAGTATCAGCTTATAATTCCTCAACAGATACTCTTATTTTTACATATCACGTAGCTGGAGTTTGGAATTTTAATGATACCGAATTAGTTTATAATAATACTCAATATGACGATGGAACTGATTTACAAACATTAGATTATAATAAATATGTAGTTAGATGGTTTTATAGAAAGATAAATAATACTAAAACTATATTTTATGTTTCAGGGTCTTCTCAATACGATAATTTAATAGAAGCGGAAGCTGAAGTAGAAATACAGGGTCTACCAGAAGTTATTAAAAATAATTGTTTGTTAGTTGGTAAAATTATAATAAGAAAAAGTGAAGATTCAGGAATACTTTATCAATCTTTTAGTAAACCATTTTCCGCTAATGGCTCAAATATAGAATTACAAAATAATTTTAATGTGGTTGAAGGTAATGGCGTTGAAAGTGGAATGGTAATATCTATAAATGCTGATACAACAAAAATAGATATATCAAGTGGAACTTACTACAATTCAGATAATAATACAATAGTTAATTATCCTGGAGTAACAGGCGTATATATAGACGATTTAACTACAAAATTAAGCCTAATTACTTATATAGCAATTAGTATGATTGATAATAGCGTTATTCAACAAACAAGTATATTTACTCCTACACAAAGAAGAGATTATATAATATTAGGCGCGGCAATTCATAGTAATAAAACTTTTATAAATGCTATTAATAATATGCCTGATGTTGCAATAAAAGGATTAAGTCAATTAAACGATTTAATAGATGGACTTAATGTATTTAACATAGAGGGTAATGAGTTTTATGGAGCTACTGGAACATTAGAGTTAAATAAATCCGAAGGTAAAATATTTAAAAGAGGAAGTAATTTTACTGTTGATGCGGGTGATAATCCACATACTAAAACAATGCCTGAAATGTTACCTGTTACTAATATTAGATACCGTTTATCGGATGGTACAGAATACGCAGATACTAATTTAGTTGATTTGTATTATCAGAATAGTCCTGCAACTAAAGCTCCAATAGGTAATAATAAATATAGTATTCAAAGAATAGTATTATTTCCTAGTAATCTTGTTAGAATTCAATATGGAACTGCTATTTATAATTCAATGGCTTTAGCAAAAGACGCTTTATATACTGAAAGTTTTACACTTGAACAAAATATGGCGGAAAATGGATTATTAAGAGGATTTTTAATAGTTAAAGGCGATGCAACAGATTTATCCGACCCAGCTCAAGCGTCGTTTATAGGAACGGATAGATTTGGACAACTTCCAGCGGGCGCTATGGGTGGAACTTTCGATCATAGTAATTTAACTAATTTAGATTATTTTTCAAGCGCTCATACAGGTTTTATGCCGTCCGATGTAGTAAAAGAACCGACAGGATTTGAAACTAGAACTACTTCTACTTTAAGTTTTGACGGCGCTACTCGTATATTTACAATTACTCCAATTAGTGATTTTAATGTTTGGAGCGCTGGCGTTAGATATATAAAAACAATAGTTGAAACAGTAACATTAACAACTGATACAGACGGACTTTGGTATATATACTATGGAACTGATGGCGTTCTAGCCTGTAGTCAAGCTGTTTGGGCTTTTGTAGATGGAGCTGTTCCAGTAGCAACGGTATATTATGATACAGCAACTAATACAGGTTTAATTTGTGATGAAAGACACGGTGTTATAATGGATGGAATGACACACGCATATCTACATTATGCTGTAGGCGTTAGGTATATAAGTGGATTAGCTGGGACTTTTACAAATACTACATTTTCAATTGGTAGCGGAGTATTGTTTGATGAAGATATAAGAATAACAATCGATCCTCAAACTACTTGTAGAGTATTTTATAGGTCGGCGGGAGTTTATAAATTTACAGCGCCACAAGCTAAATACTATTATGATGTAGCTGGCGTTTTAAGATACGATAATGCTTCAGTTTTAACGCCTGTTACTAATAATTATTATATGGCGGTTTGGGTATTTGGAACTAATGATATAGATAATCCTATATATGTATTAATAGGACAACGTCAAGACCAAAAATTAGCCGACGCTGAAAAAAATAATGTTTATGAAAACCTAAATTTAGAGACGTTACCTAGTCAAGAGATGAAATTATTATATAGAGTTATTTTACGAAACTTTGGTGGCGTTGCTACTTATATAAGAGCTCAAGATTTAAGGAATATTAGTAATTTACCCGCAGGAACTTATACTGCAACAGACCACAATCAATTATCAAATAGGGATGCCGCTGGAAACCATACTAAACTAGTTCCAATTGAAGATACTACTACAGCTATACAATTTACTCAAGCTAATGGCACTACTAGCATATTAACTTTAAATACTTTAAATAAACTTATAAACATTCCAGATTTAACAGCAAGTCAAGCTGTATTTACTGACGCTAGTATGAATCTAGTAAGTA
>Ga0255347_1002326_pt1 | contig 27349 bp, 25 predicted proteins | sample wastewater_treat_2_FD_192479 | JGI IMG/M metagenome (GOLD analysis project Ga0255347, IMG submission 192479) | Wastewater microbial communities from Lulu Island WWTP, Vancouver, Canada - plant24 | ecosystem: Engineered > WWTP > Wastewater > Unclassified | place: Canada: Vancouver, British...
CTTCCTGCTTCCATATAAGCTGGTCAGGTGTATTTATTTTCCCTATATCATGAAGAAGCGCCCCAAGAGCTATATCATGAAGCTCATCAGTTTTAGTCTTAAGTCTTAAAGCAAATATAATGGAAAGAAATGCAACATTAACTGAATGAACGACTGCGTAATCAGAATCATCACCCGAATTAAGAAGAACCAACTGCCCCTCGGGCTTTCCTGACGCTACTTCAGCAACCATATCCGCGACATATGACTCCAGTTCCGAGATATCAGCTTTCTGTCCGGTCTTTACCATCTCGAAAATTTTATGCAGAACAGAAACACCCCGCTTCTTCAACGCCTCGGAAATATTCATAGGAGCCCCCTTAGTTTGCTATCGGGCACGGTTTTACACCGTTCAATAAGATTGAACCATGCAATATATAAGTCAATAATTTTCCGTCCGATTGGTTGTATTTCATTTGCGAAAGGGCGTTACACGGCTTTTACCCGAGTGTCAGAATACCACACAAGGCTTCGCCTTATGGATCTTTTTTCTGCATGGATCATGCAATAATATCAAAAGGGTAAGGGCTTCATCCTCGGCGGCTTTCAACATCGTGTTGCCGCCTCGCTAGTGCTCCTCGTGAGCACACGGCCAGCCCTTTCCTGTGCGCCACGATGGCGCGAATCCAACGCAGGCAGGAGGCCGATACGCGTTGGACAGTGCAATCCCATCCCGGCTTTTTTTACGCTTTGATTTTCGCACCGCTTTCAGCGGATTGCGAAAGCTTCGCTTATATACGAGTCGCTTTTTTGCAAACTTCCTGTTTGCGTTTGAAGCGACTCGATGGCGGTTCTCCTACCGCCTTGGTATCAGCCTTCGGCTGATAGTTTAGATTCTTTTTCTGTTCACTCAGCTTTACCTGTTTCAGTTTGCCCGTGTTTTCAATGACCGCATATAATTACAATCGACTTCCGAAGGCGCTGGTTCCTCATTGTTTTATAAAATCATGATTTTAATATATCACACCTAAGCAAATGCTAAAAATTTCGTTTCATTTCTCGTAGACTTGCTTACATACTTGTACTCCCGGAAAAGTTGTCATATTTTAACCATGAAATCCTCTATTGAAATTATCCGATGTTCCGGAGATTCTCTGCTTAACGGGTAGCCTATAGCAATAATAGAGAATGGAACAAGTCCTTCCGGCAAATCAATAAGCGAACTAAAATTTACTATATTATTCTCAACCGGGGCAATTCCCATCCAAACTCCGCCAAGACCAAGAGCCTGGGCAGCTACGAGAATGTTTTCCGTTGCAGCTGCACAATCAGCAACCCAATATTCACGGTTAACACATTTGGAAGGTTCGCCGAGAACCAGGATATTTAAGGCGGATTTCTCTGCCGGAGCAAACCATGAAAACTTTTCAACAATCCTCTCAATCAGAACCCTGTCGCTTATTTCTGCAAATTTAAAAGGCTGCGCTCCATGAGCGGAAGGAGCAGAGGCTCCCGATTTCAAGAGCAAATATTTTAAATTCTCAGATATTTCTCTTTTATCAAATTCACGGATACTTCGTCTTGAAAATATAGCTTCTAAAATATCTTCATTATAATAATCATACTGCGTGCATGGGCTTTCCTCCGAATCAATTCTGAAATGAGGTTTGCAGATAATTTCTGATATTTTCATTTTATTAAGATTCCGGGATGATCCCGGAGACAGAACAAGCGCAGTGTCAAGTCCTCTGCCTGTACCTGCTGCGGCAATCACGAGTTCATTTTGCGAAACAAGACCCGCATCACATGACATCAATGCAATTTCAATACAGACTTTCGTCCCTTCTCCGAATGTTCGCAAAAAATCAGCCGCCACCGCCGGTGTATTATTGCCGAATAGTTTATCCGTATGAAAAAGCATTGTCCCGAAATGAACTGAATGACCTTTCTCCCTAAGACGTCTTGTTAATTCTTCCGGAAAACGGTTTGAATCTTTTTCCGAAAAATCAAACTGATGCGGGACAACAACCAGCTTGTATTCATCACCCAGCTCTTCAAGCGCGGCAGATGCAGTGCTGCCTGTCGTTGAAGCAACAACGATTTTTGATATATCACCCAATTCCGCGCGTTCACGTATCAACGATAAAACCCGATTTGTGGAATCCGCTTTTAAATCTTTAAAATAATGAACTGCTTTTTTCATTGATTAACTCCTTATCGTTTGATACTATCATATATAATACTATTTGACAAGTACGCACCTTTTTGTTATATAGTATTCCTTTTGATACTATATTATTTTGTGTTATGCTATATGATATTATTTAATGGAAAAAAATACAATTGCGAGATGGAACTGACAATTGATCTTGTCGGCGGAAAATGGAAGTCGATGATACTATGGATCATCTCCGGAAGAACCGTGCGTTTTAACGCTCTCCGACGCGAACTTCACGGGATCACCCAGAAAATGCTGACACAGCAGCTTCGTGAGCTTGAAGCTGACGGACTATTGAACAGAAAAGTTTATGCCGAAGTTCCGCCGAAGGTTGAATATACTCTTACAGAGCAGGCGAAGAATCTGCTGCCTGTTCTTGAACAGCTCTGCGAATGGGGGAAAAAATATGCTGAAAATAAAATCAAAACTGTTATAAATGAAGATTAAAAATAAGGAGATATTTTTATGAAAAAAAGCAACATGATCTTATCATTTCTCGCAACGTCTCTTATATTGATTTTCACATCATGCCGCGAAAATGACAACTTAACAATGAGCCGTCCAGTTCTCATCGAAGCAAAACAAATTAGCCAGAATGAATATCTCATCAAATGTGCGGGATACCCGAAAGATGGTCTCGAAGGAATTCAAAAGGAAGAGTCTGCAAAGGAAGCAGCTCTCCTGAATGCCCAGATGATCGCAAAGGAAAAATTTAAAAGCATCGATACCGTAAAACTCGGTGAAATCAGAAAAAATATATTTAACGGTTCCGAAGCAGAAATATATTATGTAATAGTATATCCTGATATCAAAAAATATTTGCGCTGAAAGAGATATATTAAAACATTATCTTTATGATAAAAAGTAATGCTCCGACATATCTTCTGAGCGAAAAGAGTTTCTATAAAAACTTAACTCAATTTACAGATAAATTACTTAGCAATCTGGGTATAAAACAGAAATTTATTGTTAAGAATTATTCTGAATTCATCAGACAGCACTCGATTGAAAGTGCAAGAGACAAAACTGAACACTTACTCGAAATTCTTATCGCCGGAACTCTCTGGAAAAACTATATCGGAAGCGCTCATAAGACAAAAAGCTTTTTCTTCCCCGTAATAAATTATCTTTACCGTATCAGAAACAATGGAAGTCTAATTAAAAAATATTCTGATTGGGTTCGCGGTATAATATCATATATTATCCTCAATCACAAAGAAACTCCTGATCTGATAAATAAAACAGCAACTGAATTCAGTCACCTTCTCAAATGGCTCACGGCAACCGGCGAATTCAAGGAAGAAGTCATCCGCCTAAATTATTTTTATTATTATCTTCTATCTCTTAATGAAAAAGAACAAAGTAACACCATCACCGAATCTTTGAATTTATCAAATTCAGTTTATAATAGCGCTGCTGATACTTTATCAAAATATTTACATAACACTGACATCTTTTTAAAAGATTCTGAAATATATTACCGCTACCGTGAAAATTATTTTTTTGTCAATAGAAAGCCTAATGAATACTTAATGAATATGATCGGCGCAGAAATACTTAACCGGAACATGAAAAAAGAATTTTCAGCTAAAAAGAACAAAGCCGTTCTTCTGCCGACATGTATGAGAAATGATAAAAATATTTGCAAGGCGAAATCAGATGGAAAAGAACTCGTCTGTGCCGCCTGCTCAATTTCATGTAATATCGGCAAGGTTACTTCAGCGATGAAAAAATTTTCAGTTAAAGTATATCTTATTCCGCATTCATCGGATTTTTCGCGCTTTCTGATAAAATGGAAAAACAATCACGACACCGGTCTTGTCGGTGTCGCATGTGCTCTGAATCTGCTGACAGGCGGATATGAAATGAAACGTCTTGGAATCTCATCACAGTGCGTATTCCTTAATTATTGCGGATGCAAAAAACACTGGGACAAGAAAGGAATAAACACTGAAATAAATATCAATCGTCTTATTGAGCTAGTAAATTAATTAGCTCACTCCATAGTTTTTTTCATAACCCATGCCATATTTTTTCCGAGATTGACAAATACGGTCTTTCCTTCATCATCTTTCTGAATATCTCCGGGGGCCATTGAAAGTGTCATATTCCAGTATGTTGAACTAGGAATTACCATTTCAAGAATTCCGAAAAAGAAATTAATCGCAGAATAAGTAAAGTTAGATCCGGCTCTCCGCACACTTGTCACAGCCGCGCCAGTTTTTCTGCGCATAAAATTACCATTTGCCCTTGAGACCGTCCCGCATCTTTCTATAAGTGCTTTAACCGGAACAGTAACATTACCATAATAAACCGGTGAACCGATTATTATTCCGTCTGCTTCTTTCATTTTCATAATGATTTCATTCATTCCGTCATCGGATATGATACATTTCATATCTTTTGTTTCCTGACACTTTCTGCATCCGATACATCCTGAAAATCTTTTATTTCCTATCTGAACAAGCTCTGTTTCAATCCCTTCCTTTCTGAGTTCCTCGAAAACAATTTCAATCGCCTGCTGGGTATTTCCGTTAACACGCGGACTTCCGTTAAAAGCTACAACCTTCATAATCTTCTCCATTTTAATCAATTCGACTCAGCAACTCATTCAATTCAAGTCAAAAATTGCATTGACATTATAAGGTGGTCACTTTTTTTTGATCACGGAGGTAGCTATGCCAACTTATGACTATGAATGCTCAAAATGCGGTCACGTTTTTGAAAAATTTCATTCGATGAGCGAGACTCCCGCTGTTGTATGCGAGAAGTGCGGTGCCGACTCCAAAAAGAAAATCGGCGGAGGCAATGGAATCATCTTCAAGGGTTCCGGATTCTACGTAAACGACTATAAAAGCTCAGGCGGAAAATGCGACTGCTCAAATTCGGGAAGCTGTCCGAAAGAATAAACAAAACAATCAGGAGGTTCTTGCAGCCTCCTTTTTCATATGCTTTCTCTGCCTCTGAATTGTTCTCAGATATTTTTCTATCTGAATCAGCATTCCGCCTCCGATAGAATCATCCTTCATTTTAAAACCTACAAGTGAATCAACATAGTCAGTAATACTCTCTGGACTCTTTATTGCCTCAACCGGAATAAGAAGATATTCTATATCCGGCATCAGAACCTTTGCGCTTCGTTTCGGATATAATGATGTTCTTGCATTATAAACCGGCATCACGATCTTGAGATTGTTTTTTCTCATGTCATTTATTATGTTATCGACGGTAATGTCATTTTCTTTCGTCAGTTCGATGAAATCAGAAAGAGCTAGTATTGGACCTTTTGCAGCTGATGCTTTTCTATAAAGAATCTTGGTTTCCTTGGAAAGAGGACGATTCTGGCTTTGGATATTTTTTGAAACAGAAGCTTCCTGCTGTGCAGAACTTTTTGATCCCGAAAAAATTGAAAATATACTTTTCACTATTCCGATTAAAGTTGAAAACAATCCCTTTTTCCCCTGAATAGAAGCCTGTGAAACTTCACTCCTCAGTTCTTTCTGTTTCATGTAGTTTTCATATTCTTCGGCAACATACTTGAGATGCGTCATTTCATCAGGATTGCTGCGTATCTGCGCAGGAGCATTTTTGTCAGTAAGAATTACACCTGAAGCACCATAAAATGCTGAAAGCTTCTTCATAACCATGTCTTTTTCAAAATCAGGAAGAGAAGCGAAACGCACGGGATCATTGCGCATATAGTCAAAGCTTGACTCGAAAAGTTTAACGAAATTACGCAGATCAAACAGCCATTCAGCACCTGCAGAATCAGAAAAAAGAAAAATGGATTCCTTGCTCAGATTTTCTTTTGATGCCCATGAAGAAAGAACATCCGCTGTAATATTAGGAAATGTAGAAAATATATCATGCGCCGGAATAGCTCCGTTTTCACGGATTATCTTTACAATATCGCCGCTGTAAATTCGTGCCGGATCAAGAAGCTTATCGACTTTCATAATACATTCCCTGAGAGAATGAAAATTCCTAACTTCGCACATTTCCTTCGGCGCTAGAGTTGAAGCAATTCCTTCCATGAGGATATTCAGAATATAATCAATCTTGGTATCACGGTAATCCGAGACATCAGTACTTGTGATTCCGAAATTTTTCAGCTTTTGTTTAATAACGTCGATGCGCACTCCAATTACGGGTATTATTTTTCTTATATCAAGAGTACGCTTTATATGTTCATAATTGGACGAATGAAAACAGAATTCTTCCGTTGCCTGAACCTGATTTCTCACAATTGAGAAATTCTTAAAAGTAAAAATCGTTTTATCAAGTGATGAATTAATAATCTTGCCGAGTTCCTGTTTGTTTACGGACTGCGAAACAAGCTTGGAAAGATTGAACATTCTAAAACGGGCAATAAGAGTATTGAGAGAATCAAGCGAACTCTGATTACGTTGAATGCACAGCTTGTCAAAGCGTTCTCTCGGAAGGTTAACTGAATATTCTTCGGTTTCTTTTATCAATAATTTCTTCTGTGCGTCATCGAATTTAAAATCGAAAGAAATAACCCTTCCGATATTCATCGGAAAACGGTGAAGAAGCATCTCGAGAATGTAATCTATATTTTTATCACGGGCAATGGTGAACGGAATTTTTATATTTCTGGATAACTTGATGTGCTCCTTGGTAGCAAGAGTTGAAGATTTTCCGGCGATGAAAGCACGCTGAATCTGATCGATCTCAAGCAGAGTTTCGAAAAGAAAAGGCTCTATCGCACTTCTCTCGTCAAGAAAGGGAAAAACGTCCCTGGGATTTTTTCCGGCAAGATTAATCATTTGTTCACCGTTTATTGTTTTTTATAAAGGCTGAAACATCCCCTTCATTTATTTTCTGTTGTTCGCGTGTCGCAGTGTTTTTCACCGTGACAGTTTTTTCATTTATCTCTTCATCCCCTATTATAAGCGCAAAACGCGCATTTTCTCTATCCATTTTTTTCATCTGAGATTTCATTGATTTACAGCTAGGATCAATATCGGCAGATATTCCTTCCATACGGAGTTTTCTCAAAAGTTCAGCCGAATGCTGAAAATACTTCTCATCAGAATATATAATAAACGCATCCAAAGACAAAGGCGCCGGCGGGTTCGCTTCCGTAAGAATCATAAGTCTTTCTATGCCGGCCGCGAAACCTACTGCAGGAGTCGGTTTTCCGCCGAGAATTTCAACTAGTTTATTATATCTTCCTCCGGCCGCAAAAGCGTTTTGACCGCCGAGAGCAGTTGTAACAAATTCAAATGTTGTTTTTGCATAATAGTCAAGTCCGCGCACAAGAAAAGGATCTTCTTTAAACGCGATACCTGCACCGGAAAGATAAGACTTAACGGACACATGATGTTCAGCGCATGAAGAACAAAGAAATTCAGGAAGAACAGGAGCGGCATCTTTAAGGGATTTGCAGCCTTCCTTTTTGCAGTCGAGAATACGCAATGGATTTTTCTCAAGGCGTTTGACGCAGTCTTCACACAAAACAGATTTGTTTGACTGATAGTATTCCTTGAGTTTTTCGAGATATGCCGGACGGCATTCTTCACAGCCGATTGAATTTATCAATAATTCATAATTTGAAATACCAAGATCTAATGCAATCGAATTCATCATGGAAATTACTTCATAATCATAAAAAGGCGAATCATCACCGAAAAGCTCGGCGCCGAACTGATTGAACTGACGGAGTCTTCCTTTCTGCGGACGTTCAGCGCGAAACATGGAACCTATATAAAAAAGTTTGCAGACGGAAAGTCTGTTATATTCGCCGTTTTCGTTGTAAGCCCTAACTACAGATGCGGTTCCCTCCGGACGAAGCGTAAGAGATCGTCCGCCTCTGTCTTCAAAGGTAAACATTTCTTTGGATACAATATCAGTCTCGTCGCCGATACCGCGAGAAAAAAGTTCGGTATATTCCATCACCGGAATGATTACTTCCCTGAAATTAAACAGTTCAAAATTTTTCCTTGCCGACGCGGTTATTCTGTTCCAGCCGGGAATTCTATCAGGGAATATATCTTCAACGCCCGGTGCTTTAGTAAAACTCATTCTTTCTCCTTAACGCGCATCCTGAAAACAGAACCGACCGGCATCTCCCTGTCAAAAACGGCTTTGTATACCGCATTAGGTCTTGCCATCTCGTATTTCAGAGTTTCATTGTTAATATCGATAATTTCTTTCAAGGTACAATATCCGTCAATAAATTTACCGTCTTCAAGAGGTGCGATAAATTCGAACATAGTTCCTGTATAAACCGGATTGTATGCCTTAAAAATAATTTCCGACGAAGCTGATGAACTCAAAGAAACACCGAGAAAATCAGTTTTCTGGATATACGGTATGGACTCATAACCTTTTTCAAATTCATGAAAAAGATCATCAGTATACGGTCTGTGGCTGATTAAATCAAGTTCTTCATTATACTTCGGAAGTTTGGACGAGTAATTTCCGGATGAAGAATATTCATTGAGCGCATCCTTGTAAATGCGGGTAACTCCTGCGGCATAATATGCCGATTTCATACGACCTTCAATTTTAAACGCATCAACTCCGGCTTCGATATATTCGGCAAGATTTTCTATAAGACACAAATCCTTTGAAGAAAGAATCTCTGTGGCGTTTTCATGTTCAATAACTTCAAAGTGATCACCGAGACGCTTCTCTTCAATTATCTTATATTTCCATCTGCACGGCTGAGTGCACACGCCCGAATTCGCATCCTTGCCTGTAAAATATCTCGATAGCAGACATCTGCCCGAATAAGAAACACAGACAGCACCATGCGCAAATATTTCAATTTCTGCATCCGAATAATCTTTGATCATTTTTATTTCAGGAAGAGTTGTTTCACGGGCAAGAACGATTCTTGACGCGCCCTGCGACTGCCAGAACTTAACCGAAAGATGATTGAGAGTAGACTGCTGTGTCGATATGTGAATTTTGCAATTGAGATGCTCCCTTACAAGAACGAGCATTCCCGGATCTGAAACAATCACCGCGTCGAAATCGATTCCTGCAAGGCTTTTGACATAGCTTTCAGCAGAAAGAACATCCGCTTCATGAAGAAAGGCGTTCAGCAGAAAAAAAGCCTTGGCTCCGGATGAATGACAAAGCTCCACTCCCTTTTTTATTTCATCAAATGAAAAGTTTCCGGCTTTGTCGCGCAGATTGAATTCTTCACCGCCGAAATAAACGGCATCGGCACCGTACATCAGCGCAAAACGCATCTTTTCAAAATTCCCGCCCGGGGAAACTATTTCAGCTCTATTTCTGGTCATCATTAAATCCGTTTTTTTCACCGTGAATATAATGATCCTGAGCCTTCAAATGCGAACTGTATGTTTTTGAAAAATAATGACTTCCGTCGTTTTTTGCGACAAAAAACAGATAATCGGTTTTTGCCGGATTGATAGCAGCCTTGATTGCACCAAGACCGCTGGATGCGATCGGAGTCGGAGTCAGACCTTTATGCCTGTAAGTATTATAAGGAGAATCAACTTCAAGGTCTTTCAGCAAAAGATGAGGAATAGTTTTATCAAGAGCATAAAGAACTGTTGCACAGCTTTGAAGCGGCATTCCGATTTTTAATCTGTTATGAAAAACGCTCGAAACCACAGCCTGCTCGGTTTTCACCTTCGCTTCTTTTTCTATAATAGAAGCTAGAGTCAGCATCTCATGAGTCGAAAAGTCTTTCTTCGGCTTCCAGTTAAGTTCCTTTAAAACAGAATCAGTTTTCTTTTTGAGTATTGAAATTACATCACGCGCATCGAGACCTTCAGCAATTACATAAGTCTCCGGAAAAAGATAGCCTTCAGCAGTCGGATAATCGATTCCGATACGTTTCAAAAAAGCTTTATCCTTTGAATATTTGATAAAATCCGAAGCGGAACAGATTCCGGCAGTTTCAAATACTTCAGCCATCTGTTTAATATTATAACCTTCAGGAATCGTAACTTTCGCAGTAACGACTTCTCCGGCTTCAATTTTTTTAATAAGCTTGAAAGAGGTATCATTACCATAGGCGCGGTACTTTCCTGCTTTAATCATTTTTTCTCCGCGCGCCTTGTAAATCATAAGAAAAAATTTCGCCGAACGGATAATTCCGGCATCTTCAAGATCCTTCGCGACCTTTGACATGGAAGAACCCCTTTCAACAACAAAAGTCTTTGACTCCTCATCCATCGGAGAAGCCGCAAAAAAATATGATACTCCCGACGCTGACAAAAGAAGAAAAACAATCACAGCGCCGACTATAGCCAACTTTTTCATAATAATCCTCATAGCTACAACAAAACAAATTAACAAAGTTTGACAAGTATTTTACGCAAGGGTAATCCGAAAAGCTTTTTTAATGACATTTAAAACTGTAAAAATAGTCAAATAATATGATTGACCTCATTCAAATAATACTATTCATTGCCCCAAATTGTACATATGAGGAAAGGTTCAGAAAAATGGAAAGTCTTATTCATAAAACTGATTCAGCATATTCTTATCCCCTTCTTATAAAAAATCTGCTTTTTCAGCCGATAGCCTACAATCCCGATCAGGAAATAGTCTACAAAGATGTCTGCCGTATAAAATACAGCACTCTTCGCGAGAGAATAGCAAAACTTTCGGGAGCCCTCACAGATCTGGGAATAAAACGCGGCGACACCGTCGCATTCATGGATTTTGACAGCCACCGTTATCTCGAAGCATTTTACGCAGTTCCGATGATGGGCGCTGTTCTGCACACGATAAACGTGCGCCTGTCTGCGGAACAGATGATATACACAATAAACCACGCCGAGGATGATGTCATTTTCATCAATGCCGATCTCATTCCGCTTCTCGAACAGATCCGCGGAAAACTCGATACTGTAAAAAAAATTATTTTAATGAGCGATACCGAATACAAGGGAACTTCTCACATTCAGTTTGACGGAGAATACGAAGATCTTCTATCTAAAGCCGAACCTGTAAAAGAATATCCTGTATTTGATGAAAACACCCGTGCGACTACATTTTATACAACCGGAACAACAGGACTCCCCAAGGGAGTTTATTACAGCCACCGTCAGCTTGTCCTTCATTCTCTGGCAACTCTCGCAACACTTGCAACGGCACCGCATGCAAGCTTCAACCGCGAGGATGTTTATATGCCGATAACACCGATGTTTCATGTACACGCATGGGGCATTCCCTATATCGCAACGATGCTCGGAGTCAAACAGGTCTATCCGGGAAGATATTCGGCGGATATTCTGATAAAACTTATGTCGGAAGAAAAAGTCACATTTTCGCATTGTGTTCCGACGATTCTTCACATGCTTCTAAAAGACAAGGACGCTGGCAAAGTTAACTTCAAAGGATGGAAAGCTCTGATCGGAGGAGCGGCACTTCCGCGCGCGCTATGCCTCGAAGCGATGAGTCTCGGCATAGATATCGTAGCAGGATACGGAATGAGCGAAACATGTCCTATTCTTTCACTGTCGCATCTGACTCCGGAAGAACTACTTCTGAGTGACGAGAAACAGGCTGAAATACGCTGCAGAACAGGTGTCCCTATCGCTCTTGCGGAAATTAAAGTGGTGGATGATAACAGCAATGAAGTTAAGCCGGATGACAAATCTCCGGGAGAGATCACAGTCAGATCACCGTGGCTGACTCAGGGTTATCTCAAAGACACTGCAAACAGTGAAAAGCTCTGGCATGGTGGATGGCTTCATACGAACGATGTAGCCTGCACAAATACCAAGTCAAGCCTGCGCATAGTGGACAGACTCAAGGACGTAATCAAAATCGGCGGGGAATGGGTTTCATCGCTTGAAATGGAAGATATCGTCATGCATCATCCGGCAGTCAGCGAAGCCGCTCTAATCGGCCAGACTGATCCGCGCTGGGGAGAAATTCCGCTTGCCTTAGTCGTTTTGAAGCCGAATGCTCAGGTAACAGAAAAAGAAATATATAATTTCGTAAAAGGATACATCGATAAGGGCGTTTTAACAAAAGAAGCAGTTCTTTTAAAAGTTAAGTTTATCGATTCAATCGACAAAACAAGCGTCGGAAAAATAAACAAACTGGCTCTGAGAGAAAAATATTCCGCATAAACAAAAAAAGGCGGGTTGCCCCGCCTTTTTTAAATGCTGAAACTGTTATTATTTTTGAAGGAGAATGCTCTTAATATCGTCTTTTTCAAGACTGCGCATTATTCTTTCTGCTTCATTTTTGCTTCTGACATTTATCATTTTGACTTTATAAAGATCACCGTCTTCAGTAATCACAACCTTTCCGCCGACTGATGATTCAATTCTATGCTTTATTTTTTCAGCGTTTTTCATGGAATAAAAAGCGCCTGCCTGAATCTCGAAATTTCCGGAAACAATTCTTTCTTCAGGAAAATCGGCATTTACGTCAGAATCATCTTCTTCAATCAGATATTCCTCTTCACCTGAGACTGCCTTAACCTGAGTTGAATTCTTTTCAGTTTTGCCGTTACCAAGTTTTATAATCGAAACACCGACCATCTCTTCTCCCTTGGCGAGAATGCCGAGCTCACGGCCTGCGGCATATGACAGATCGATTATTCTGTTCTTTTTATATGGGCCTCTGTCATTGATGACAACATTAACAGATTTACCGCTCGAAAGGTTTGTAACCTTGAGAACCGTTCCGAAAGGAAGAGTTTTGTGCGCAGCAGTCATATCATACATGTCAAATTTTCCGCCGCTTGCAGTTTTCCTGCCGTGAAACTCACGCCCGTACCATGAAGCATAACCTTTCTGGTCGAATTCAGTTGCAACTTCTTCATTGTCGCTTTCGCGCAGGGAATAATCCTTTTCGCGCATTTTCACACTTGCCGAATCATCAGAGAATTTTCTTTCCTTGGTGTAATCAGAATCCTGACTCTCGTCTTCTTCAAAAATTATTTCGTCATCTGAAAACTCCTTAGTTTTCTCCTTTGATGACGGTTTAGAATCAAAAAGTCCGCTGCCTCTTGTTTTCGCGTATGCGCCGGATGTGAAAAAAACAACCGCCACAGCAATAAAAACTGAAACGCTTACAAGCCTACTGAATATAGACATAAAATACCTCTTCTAACATTCTCTGTTATATTTTCGGAAGCTTACCCGAAAGACTTAAATAACTTCCCGAAAAGATTCTTGACTGAAAGCGTCTTGGAAAAATAATCCTGCTAAAGAGGCAAAAATGAGCATTGTATCGAGCAGACCTACAATTACAAGAAACGAACTTGAAAACGTACTTGATTCGCTTATAAAGGAAGAACTTACAGGCGGCAACAGCGTCAAAACATTTGAATCTTCGCTTTCCGAACTTCTGCAGATAAAACTCTCTCTCGCGGTAAATTCGCTTACTTCGGCTTATCTTCTCATATTCAAAGCGCTCGACATTCAGCCAGGTGATGAAATTATTCTGCCTTCATATTTTTCATCCGCTCCTCTCGGAGCCATGACGCTTCTCGGTGCAAAAGCAGTTCCGGCCGATATTGAAGAATCGCATTTTTCGCCGTCGGCGGAAACAGTCAAAAGCCTCATCAATGAAAAGACCAAGGCTGTCATAATCGGACACACTTTTGGCATCGACGCACAGATTTCAAGATTTTCTGACTGCGGAATACCTGTCATAGAAGACGTATCCCACGCACTCGGGCTTGAATTCGAAGAAAAAATTCCCGGCAGTGAAGGTTCTTTCGCAGTCGCAGGTTTCACTCCGACAGACATAATCACAACCGGAAACGGTGCTGCCGTATTTACAAAAAACACACGCCATTTTTCACTCATGCGGTCTCTCCGCGGCGGAGATGATGAAGCCGTTTCACTTGACTGCACGATGACGGAGTTTCAGGCGGCGATGGGACTTTCACAGCTCACACGCCTTCAGGACTTTTTACGCATCAGAAGAGAAATAGCCCAGGTATATTATGACAGACTGCGACTTACTCCGCACAAGTCGGTATTTCCTTTCAATCCGAACTCATCATATCAGTCATTTCCTGTTATATTTGACGCATCGGAAGACAAAGTTCTAAAATACTGGAAAACAAATTCGATTCAGCTTTATAAGCCGTTTCCGAAAACGATTCACGAACATCTCGGACTGAAATCGATGGATTATCCGCAGAGCGACAGATATTCGAAAAAACTTTATTCTCTGCCGATATATCCGACACTGACGCGCAAGGAAATAGAAAAGATCAGCCGAACGCTTGCAAAATTCATTTAAACGGAGGCGGCCATGTACAGAGTATCGGTCGAAGACAAAATATCATCGGCGCACCAGCTTAGAGGCTACAAGGGAAAGTGCGAGAAACTTCACGGCCACAACTGGAAAATAATTCTTACCGTAAAAGGCGAGAAACTTGATTCAGCAGGAATGCTTATAGATTTCCACGAGCTCAGAGAAATTCTTTCAAACGTTCTTTCGGAAATCGACCATACTAATATAAACGAAGTACTGTATTTTCTGCATATCAATCCGACAAGCGAAAACATCGCCTACTATATATTTCACAGAACGCGGGCGATGCTCGACATGAAAAATTTAACCGATATAAGTGTGGATAAAGTCTGCGTATATGAAACCGACAAGGCAATGGCGGAATATTCGGAATAAAAAAAGCGCCCTTCGGCGCTTATTTGCTTTTTGATCTGTTTTCAAGAACTTCTTTGATTTTATTTTTAAGCTCATCTAAATTCGATGATTTGGTAACATAGGCATCCGCTGTCCATGTCATAAAATTACTTTTGTAATTTGAATAAGCGGTATAAATGATAATAGGAATTTTTTTGTCACGTGAAAGAATTTTCCCAAGAGCTTCGATTCCGTCCATCTCCGGCATTCTTATATCAAGAATTACAAGATCGTACTTATTGGTCTTTACCAATTCGACGGCATCTTTTCCGTTCGCAGCCTGATCAACATCATAGCCTTCGTCCTTCAGCTCAAGTGCATAGAGCTCTCTCTGATACTGTTCGTCTTCAACAACCAAAATCTTTGTCATAGCGTTCTCCCCTCAAACATTAATACATTTTAAGCGATATAATTCAAGAAAATTTCATTAATCATGTTACAGGAAATTCGACAATAAACTCTGCTCCGCCGTACTCTTTATTTCTGGCAAGAATTTCTCCTCCATGATCGGTAACAATCTTCTTGCAGACTGCAAGACCGAGTCCGACACCGTTTGTCTTTGTAGTAAAAAACGGTTCAAAAAGTTTTGGAATATTTTCAGGCGAAATTCCCTTACCTGTATCTTTAACCGCGAAATATACCTTTGAATCCTTGAGACCGGTTTCAATCTGAACAAGGCCGTTTTCACCCGATGCATCCATCGCATTTTGAATGAGATTGAGCATAACCTGCTTGAGCTGGTTGAAATCGGATTTCACAAGAGGAAGATCTGCCGCCAGTCGTATGTCTGCCGTAATTTTTCTTTCCTGAAAAAGATTCTTGAGAAGATTGTATGTGTCTTCCGCGACATCATTGATAGAATGATATTCTTTTATATAAGTGTCGAGACGGGTGAAATCCATGACATTAGATAAAATCTTTTCAAGACGTTCAACCTCAAGCTTTATGACGTCTGCACCGTGCTTGATAGAATCAATATTCTTCTGCCCTTTCGCAATTGTCTGAAGGATGCGTTTTGCATAAAGCCCCATTGTAGCAAGAGGATTACGTATCTCATGAGCTATATGCGCCGCAATGCGTCCGACTGCCGCCATCTTTTCTGATTCGACAATGGCACTCTGGCGCGATTTAATTTTTTCCATCTGTTCTTTGAGAGAAGAAAGATGCGTGAACGATTCCATAGAAAAAGCAGCCTGCATGGCAAATATAGAAAGCAGCTCAATATTCTCATGTGATATAGGCGTGTTGTTGAAACGGTTATCAGCAACAATTACACCGAGAGCCTTATTTCCGGCAACAAGCGGAACCGCAACAAATTCCCTCACATCGATAAACTTTCTGAACTCTGCGTCAACCTCGGGATCATTCCATGAATCATAGACATGCTTGGGGTGAAGTTCAGTCATACATTTCACAAGAATATTGCCGGAAGAAACAGGAAAACGCGAGGCGACAACATCTGAATAAAATCTGCCTCCTCTTATGTCGCTTGTGACTTTATATGAAGAAACCCTTGTTACCATATCGACGTTTTCATTCTGAACAGCTCCCCATATCTGAATGGCCTCTTCAAATGAGTCAGGCCCGACAGCCATCTTGCCCGCAATCTCCTCAAGCTCTTCATTATAAGTAAAGAGCATTGCCCTGTTGAAACCCAATCCGCTTCCGCTTGTAACGGCTGTCAGAATTGAAAAAAGAATTCTATCTATTTCTTCATCACGCTGAATCGATTCTGTAATCTGATTTATGAGCGATATCTGGTATTCTTTGCGGATTCTGTCGGTTATGTTTTCCATAACCATGACTATCTGGGATTCGCCCTGAACAACAACACGCGAAATCTTTATATCAAAAACCCTTGAACGGCAGTTTGCAAAAAGTGTTATCTTCTGAAGAATAATTTCATTGCCGGTTTTTTTAACCGATTCAACAGAATTCCATAGAACATCATTCTGTCCGAGAAACACTTCTTTTATCTTCCGACCGCTCAATGCCTGCTGGCTGAATTCAAACTCAGAGCAGAATGTCTTATTAACGAAAAGAACTTCATACTGCGCATTGACTACAAGGAAGTAAGAGTTGGAGGAATAAATGATGTTATTGTAAACTTCGCGGTACTTATCGATTTCATCCTTCTGCGAATTTGTCATCTTGAGAAGATGTTTTCCGAGATCGACTATTTCATCATGAATGTCCGAAAGATATCCGCCGCCGAAAAATTCCATATCCGGAAGAACGAACTTCCCCTGTTTTAGATTTTGTATGTTCCTCGAAAGATTATGAACTCTGCGAACAAAGAAATAATAAAAACCTGAGAAATGCAGAAATACTTTAATTACTACGCATACGATGAGTCCCAAAAGAAATTCAAAATCATTCAGAGGAATATTTTTCTTATATGAGAGATAAAGCATATACAGAAAAACAATATCAGGCAGATAAAATGCTACTTGGACAAACATTGTGCGTTTTTTCATAAGATCCTCGGAAAACTTTATTTGTCGAAGGGATATTTTTCCTGCCAGTCATTGAAGCCGCCGGAAACATTGTAAACATTCTTAATGCCGATTGAATTCATTTTTTCGGAAGCCTTTGCGCTTCTCATTCCGCTTCTGCAATAGACCACATAAACCGTGTTTTTGTCGAGCTTTTGAATCATTTCATCAAATGCGTCAGAATTTACGTCAATAAGAACGGCACCGGGAATATGACCGGCATCATATTCCTGAGCTGTGCGCACATCTATGAACACAGCTTTCTTTTCGGTAAATATTCCATACGCCTCATCGATACTTATAGTCTTATATATAGGCGACGAAAAACAGCCTAAAGGAAGCAACAATAAAATCAGTAATTTTTTCATGACTTCATGTTAATCCATCATAGCCAATCAATCAAGAAAAATACACATTATCTGGCGGAAAATTGATGAATAATTTCTAACATTTTACCAGCAAATGCTAATGCTTTTTTGTAATCTGCCGATAATCGCATGAGATCACTGCCCGCCGCTAATTTGCCGAAAAGAGGCTTATTATGAATAAGGAAATTATTTTCAGCAATCAGAGCATGAACATAGAACTGGCAATGGGCTGCTGCAGAGGAAGATGCCGCTTCTGTACAGACTGCGGTAAAACTTTCAGAGTATTCAGCCTCGCGGAAGTCAAAGAAAATATCGATTCCATTAATACCGGAAGCTTCGTTACGCAGGCTGTATTTTCAAACGAAGATTCAATTGCTTTTCCGGCAAGTTTCATCATCGAAGTGATGAATTACGTGAAAGAAAAAAAACCTCATATTAAGGAATTCTCTATCTGCGCAAAGACTCAGGCAATACTCATGAAACCGGCTGAAGAGCTCATGCTTCTCCGCGAAAACGGACTCAGCAAAATTTATCACAAGATAATTTCAGGCGATCAGTCAGTACTTGACGAGAACCTCGCCGATGAAAATCTTGATGAACAGATCGAAGCGGCCGAAGCCGTAAAAAAAGCCGGAATTGAACTTTCACAGATCATATACACCGGACTCGCAAAGAAACACATGAACACTCATGTTTTATCTGCAATTCTTACCGCAAAACATCTAAATGCGATGCAGCCCGACGAAGTAATCAGCGCAGCTTACGGAACAAATCCTCTCGATTCTCTTGAAGAGATTCAGGCAGTTACGGAATCTCTCAATCTCGAAAACGGATATTTTTCAAGCGGCGAATTCAGGTTTAAGTTTCCTGAGCAGAAAAATTACTTCTCAGCATTTTTATTCGAAACAATGCACGGCAGCGGAGTCTACATCAATCAATTTCAGGGAGTTTCAAATGACTAAGGCAATAAGATATATACTTTCAAAAATCAACAAAGTGCCGAACGGCGAAACCGAGAAACTTCTTCTTGAGGCTTCAGAGATGTTCAACCTGAACAGCGTCCAGAGAGAATACATTTTCAGACGATTTATCGGACACTGACATTCAACTTAAATTAAATTTTAATTTGATCCTTCAGCAATTTATGCTATATTTATCGAACAGGTATTTCTGCTTGTTGAAGGAGGAATTATGACAAACAATTTTTTTGATGCTGTAAAAAACAGAAGAACATATTACAATATAAGCTCAGATTCAACAGTATCTGATGAACGAATTCGTGAAATTGTTGAATATGCCGTAAAACATTCACCGTCGGCGTTCAATTCGCAAAGCGGAAGAACGGTTCTGCTTCTCGGCAAGCACCACGAAAAACTATGGAACATGACTGAAGACGTTCTGCGCGGCTTCGTTCCGGCTGACCAGTTTCAGCCGACAGCTGATAAAATGCAGAGTTTCAGAGCCGGACACGGAACCATTTTATTCTTTGAAGATCAGAATATCGTAAAATCACTGCAGGAACAGTTTCCGCTTTACGCGGCAAATTTTCCTGTGTGGTCAAATCAGTCTTCTGCAATGCTGCAGTTTGTCGTCTGGACAGGACTCGAAACCGAAGGTCTCGGCGCGTCGTTACAGCATTACGGCGAATTGATAGAGGACGCCGTAAAAACCGAATGGAAAATCGCGCCTGAATGGAAACTCATCGCACAGATGCCTTTCGGAAAACCTTTGTCAGAACCGGGTGAAAAGAGTTTCGAAGATATATCCAAACGCAGTTTGGTATTTAAATAAGATTTTTCAAAGGGGGTTTCCCCCTTTGAAAAATCTTATATTTATAATTAAAGCAGAAGCAAATGACCAGATTGTGCTCTCACCCAGCATGAATTCACCATTGATATCAATTGAATGTTGCTCTTTCTCCGCGAACCTCGTGTTCGCTCGGAATGCAACTTGAAATTTATTTCACACATCAGGCTGTAAGGTGAATTTTGAGTTTTCCCGCTAAAGACTTCGTCTTTCTCGCGGGCAATGTTTCCGCCTCCGTGCGGAAACTACCCAAACCCCTCTTTAATAAAGAGGGGCTTACGCAAATACATCAATAGCCATTTGCAGTAAATCATCATAATTTCTGAATTTTTTGATATTTTCCGAAAATATCATTCTTCACTTCGTATATATAATTGACATGTATCTGAAATTCATATATTTTGAGGTGAAAAATGAGTGTTGCAATGGAATTTACAAAAGAACAGCTTGAACAGATAGGTTCATATATCGAATCAAACTTTGACCGCTTCGGTGCAAAGAGCAATGTCGTTCAGCTCCGCCCGTACGACATTCAGCTTATCGAACGGATGACCCGCATCGAAGAAGAATTAAAAACCCAGCGCGAATTGTTCCTAAAACAGAACGAAACGATGCAGTTCGGCTTCACTCAGATGGACAAACGATTTGAACAAATCGACAAGCGGTTTGAACAAGTTGACAAGCGCTTTGAACAAGTTGACAAGCGCTTTGAGCAAATGGACAAACGGTTTGAATCTATGCAAAAGCAAATGGACGTTCGCTTTGATGTAATGCAGAAAAATATGGACAAACGCTTCGAATCAATGCAGAAACAAATGGACGTTCGTTTCGATGATGTGAACAAAAAATTCACCATGATGATGTGGATGACAAGCGCAGGCTTTACAATCATCGCAACAGTTATAACACTTCTGACAATATTCGCGAGGTAAGAGAATCACCCCACAAAAATATTACGCGGTTACTGAGCGAAGCGAAAAAAACCAGTGCTTTTTCTTTGCGGTACTTTCTTTTTCCAAAAAAGAAAGTACCAAATTGTTATTGACCATTCATCAAAACTGTTTATTATTATGCAGTTTTATATAATTATAAAATTAATTAACATAAGCATTTTCCGGTTCTATGTCTGGCAAATGCCGTGAGGTTTATCGATGAGAGTTATTTGCCCCTGCAAACACGGTTTATTTTCAGGAGTTTTTTATACATTAATAGTCGTATCGCTTTTCAGTCTGTCTTTTGAACTCAACGCAGGTTATTCGGGCTCACTTATCGGAAACCAGCTTCTGACAAAGGATGAAGGCACATTGTACGGCGGCGGAATAAACATCAGAAATGATTTTCCGAGAAAATTCGGCATCAGAAACACCTTCATCACTGCCGATCTTTTTGCCGCATCGAACAGAGAGAACAAGGGCGAATACAATGAAATAACACGTTTTTACGCGCCGTTTTCAGCCGGGCTCGAATACCGTTATCAGCTGTTACGGACAAATTTCCATATAGTGCCTTCGCTTTCAGCCGGATTAGCGTATTTTAAATTAATGAAGCCGAAAAAATTCGGTTATTTCTATGACTATTCGCAGACCGACACTCAAACCGGCATAACCCCTTATGCGGCGGCAAACGTTTCAATACTCTGGATCGCATCGCAGAAATATTTATTTTCAATTTCTGCGGGATACGAAAGTCCGTTGTTTTCGAGCAAGGCTTCCGGACTTAAAGGTTTTATGTTCACCGCATCAATAGGTTATAATTTCTCAGGGGCAAACAGAGGTCTTGGTTATGATTAAATCAATCACCGCGAAACTTTCCCTTCTTTTTCTTCTAGTAGCAATAACTACATGCTATTACGAGAGAGAAATTAATGAGGAGCTTGAGATATGTTTTATCAGAGGGGGAAATATTTGGATAATGGATATGGACGGATCGAATCAAAGACAAATAACATTCTTAGGTAATACTTATTCTCCTTCATGGTCGCCGGACGGGAAAAGAATACTTTTCGAAAGAAATTCAGAAATATACATAATTAATTCTGATAGAACCGGTCTTAAAAAACTTATCGATAGCACTTTAGGAATAAATCAATTTCCGACATGGTCAGCAGACGGTGAAAAGATTTATTACTACGAAACTGACGTCACTCACAGCATAGTTACAGCGAAACCTGACGGAACTATTATACGCAGATATACTCTAACTAGTTCAATAAGCTCTTTTAGCCCTTCACCTGATGGTAAATATATTTATTATTCACCTGGTTCTATACTTCGTAAAATTGATATCGAGAAAGAATCTGATGATTTTATAACGAATAATCCAACAAAAATATCATTTTCTCCTGACGGCAATAGCATTGCATATTCAGATGGATCCTCTATTTCATTATATCATATAGATACTGGCAATATTACATTTATTGCTCCAGCAGCACAGTTCCCCTGCTGGACTCCTGATGGGAAAACAATTGTTTATACTTCCGGAAATAATCTTTATAGAATAAATATTGACGGAACGAATCAAAAACCATTAACATCTACAGCCGATTGCAGTTCTCCATGCGTCAAATGGAAGCCGAAATAAAATCATTGCAGCTTATAAGTAATCAGCTTTTACTTCTTCGATGATTTGGAATATATTTTCTCAAATTCACCAGAAAATATTGATGCTATTTCAAAACTGCCGATGACGGCAATATTTTCATCATTTTTTTTAGATGCGGCTTTTGTAAAATTATAAGAACCTGTAATGACGCGCTTACCGTCGATTATGAAAACCTTGTTATGCATCACGCCTGCACCTTTTCGTATTCTTATTTCCGCGCCTTCTAAAACAAGTTTCACATACTGGCTTCCCGTGCCGCTTGCTCCGCTTCCGTCATAAACACCTCTCACCTTTACTCCGCTTTTCATTTTTTTTATAATCGCGTCAGCAATAGGCGCCGAAGTAAATGAAAACGCGAGAAAGTCTATGCTAGTTTCCGCCTTTTCAATCATTTTAACTATTATGCGTTCGACATCATCTTCCGGCGAAAAGAAAATATTGAGATCGGTGTTTCCGATTTTGTCATAATATTTGTCCCTGCCTTTTATTCCGAGTATTGTATTGTCTTTTTTATTTCCGAAAATTCCGTCAGAAAACATCTCTTCAAATTCTTCAGAATAAACCGCCGCAAGATTATCGGATTCGAAAACAATCGCATTGTTGTTATTTTTGAAAGTGCAGTTATCAGTGAAATTATAGGACCCCGTCCAAACGCGTTTCGAATCCGAAACCACGAACTTGTTGTGCATAAACGGCTTGCGCTTGTCGGAAACTATTTCTATTCCTTCTAATGCGAGTTTTTTGACGGCAGAATTTCCCAGATTGTCATAATCAGTTACAATTCTAACTATAACACCTTTTTTTCTGGCTGAGATAAGCGCATCAGCTACGCGCATGTTATCGAGATCAAACACCGCAACATCAATCGTCTTTTCACTCGCTTTTATGAATGAACAGAGTTCATTTAATATAACCGATTCTTTTTGTCCGGGTGTCGTAAAATAAACATTTATATCAGATGAAAAAAGCGCTGTTGAAATTAATATCGATAAGAATAAAACGAATGCCCTCATTTAGAAATTTCCTCTCTGCGGTCAATTATCATCTGTTCGATTTCATCCATCTTTTCATCAGTACCGTTTTCATCATAAACGCTTCGGGCCTTGGCAAGAAGTGTCTTGTATGAAGACAATGCCTGAGAGTTTTCCGCCGTCGAAATGCGCCGCTGAACTTCTTCAAGATTTTTATCAACAACGCTCGCATAAAACGCAAAATCATTCTCAAGATCTGCAAGCTGGCTTTTTATCTTCGAAAGTTCATCGCTTGAATTTTTAAGCATCGTACGGATGAATGTCAGAATGTATCCGGCATCGACGCTCGAAAGATCAAAATCGAGAAGGAGCTGTTTTACTCTTGCAACTGCCGAATTTCTAAGATGAATACGTGCCAAAAAAACCGGATTCTGAGAAAGCATGTTGATGTTTATATCGGAAAATTCATCTGCGAGACGCCGCTTATCTTCCGGTGTTTCTTCAATTTCAGGTTTTTGTGTCTCTTCCATTATATTAATTATCACAGCCGAAGGACACCGGTTTTTTGCAACCACTAGATCATTTTCGGGCACATTATTATCGATTACTATATAATCGGGTTTCAATCCCGAATCAATTTCTTTTACCAGTGTGATGAGCTGTTCATGAAAAACCGCCTTCACAGGCATAATATCAATTTCTTCATCCGTATCAATCATCAGATAACGGTTTTCGTCCTGACCGTAGATGGTATAAGGAATGATAATCTTTCCGCGCGACACCTTATATAAATTATATTCTCCGAGCGCACGCGATTTTACCGAAAAATCATTTCCGAAAAACGCAACAACCGGAATACGATGAACAACCTGAGCAGACTGCCTGTCAGAATAAACGGATGAACCCTTCTGGTCAAATACCAGAAAATTGAGCTTTTTCTGAACTATTTTCAGGGTAAAACCCTTGGGAGTCCTTTCTTCAAGATAATTGACTATCAACACCGTCCTCCGTTTTCATAATCACTCTTTTATCCTTTCAAGTCAAACGATTTTGACATAGTTATGCGTCAAAAAACCTTCTCATCGATAAAAATCTTGACAGTCAGCATATTTAAGTTAAGTAAATATGATTCATTCTAACTGGAGAAAATAATGCTGATTAATATATCCCGAAAAAGATTCATAACGCCGAAATCAATTTCAGCGTCATCGTGCGACCCGGCTTATTCATCGTCAATTAAAACAGGAAAATGGAAATCCGCATCACTTTCAAAACCCGAAAACGAATTTCTCCTTTTTGAATTCGAGACCGAACTTTTTTTCAGCTATATCGAAATCAGCTCAAACCCTGCCAGAAAGGGAGCTTTTCCTGAAGATTTCAGAATAGACGTAAGCTCAGACGGAAAAGAATGGTCAGTGCTTCACAGTGAAACGGCATATGTATCGCAATCAGATGTTTTTGCGGTAAACCTGCCGCTTGTCAGCGCGCGTTTCGCGAGAATTTTTATTACAAAATGCCGTCAGACTGATTCTAGTTTTTTTGCCGAATTCGAACGTGTTCTATTCGGAATTTCAGGCATCAGCCATTCAGGCGGATGCAAAGATCTTTCTCACGAAAGAAGAAAAGAATTTCTTTTTGACGGTAAAGCAGATACCTTTTTTGAATCCGAACATTTTCAGTCAGCCGAAAAAATTCTTATGACATTTGATCTCGGGTTTTGTTATCCGCTCTCTGCAATATCATTAAAAGCTCCGGAAACAACTGCCGCAGGTTTTCCTTCAGACTTTTCAATTGAAGTAAGCCCTGACAAAAAACTGTTCACATATGCCTGCGGACAGAAACATTTTTCGGCAGAAGCCGGCGGAAGTTATTCATTTTCTTTCGACACATTAAACGCAAGATATATCAGATTCGAAACAGAAGCAGTCAGTCTCGGCGACAAAGATTTCGCTATCAGAATTGCCGAGATGGATTTTTTCGCGTCTCCTATGGAAAGAACCCATTCGCATGCGGGTCTCACTCCTCCTTACGCTTCGGTATTTCTGCCGGGTGTAGTAAGAATGGCAAAAGACGGAGAAGTTTCCGACTCCGCAGTTGTAAGATCAGATGACCGCCGCCTCAAAGACGCTTCTAATCTTTTCAAGGGCATAGTTATTTTCGCCAACAATGGTGAATCAAAAGAATTTACCGCAGTTCAGTCAAATGATAACAGATTAAAACCTGCGACAGAATCATCTAACGGAACCGTGCGTCTTGCATATGACAGAGAACAGAATCCGAAATGCGCAGTTCAAGGTTCGGACTCAAGACTTAGAGAAGCGACGGAACAGAGTTTCGGTATCGTGAGAATATGCCCCGACGGCGAGGCAGCAGACCTCGGTGTAGTTAGAGGAAATGACAAAAGACTCAAACTCGCAACAGAAAAAACATACGGTATAACAAGACTTGCCGAAGACGGATCAAGTGAACGCGGTTTTGCCGTACAGGGAAATGACAAAAGACTTAAAGATGCTTCAGTTTTTGCAAAAGGTATTGTTCAATTCGCGGCGAACGGTGCAAGTGAAGCAGATAAAGCGGTATCGGCTGACGACAGAAGACTTAAAGATGCGACAACCAAATCCAAGGGAATCGTGATGCTTTCGGAAGACGGAGCAAGCGAACCCGAAACAGCTGTTCAGGCAAACGACTCAAGACTCAAACCGGCAACAACCGTATCAAAAGGAATAGTAGAACTTGCCGAGAACGGTGAAACAAAACCTGGAACAGCTGTTCAGTCTGACGATAAAAGATTACTTGATGCCTCCGAAAAAAATAAAGGTATAATGATTTTCGCTACCGACGGTGAAAGCTCTCAAATGAAAGCCGTTCAGGGATCGGACAAGAGACTCAAAGATGCGACTACTCTTTCAAAGGGAATAGTTGAGCTTGCTGAAGACGGTGAAGACGCGCCTAATGTTGCAGTTCAGGGAAATGATAAAAGAATCAAGGACGCAACGATATTATCCAAAGGAATTATGCGCTTCGCTGATGACGGTGAGGTTTCTCCGATGGCGGCACTTCAGTCAAGCGACCGCAGACTCCGAGACGCAAATGAAAAAGAAAAAGGAATTCTCCGATTTTCTGCAAACGGCGAATCAGCTCCCCTTTCGGCAGTTCAGTCAAATGATGACAGACTTAAACCTGCCGCAGTCGGAAGAAAAGGCATATCGTCTCTTTGCCCTGACGGAGAAGAGACTCCGGGAACAGTTGTTCAGGGTAATGATAAAAGACTGCGTCATGCCGATAATTTAAACCACGGTATCGTCCGCTTTGCGTCAAATGGTGAAACTGCATCTTTTGCCGCAGTTCAGTCAAATGATGACAGACTCAGAACAGCAACTACTCTCAACAAGGGCATTGTCGAACTTGCAGAAGACGGTGAAGACGCACCTAATGTCGTAATTCAGGGAAATGATAAGCGCTTAAAAAAAGCTGACACTGAAAATTTCGGAATAATGCGCTTTGCAGAAGACGGTGACAGCAAAAAACTTCATGCGGTTCAGTCAGACGACAAACGTCTTTCGGACAAACGCCACCCTCTTCCGCATGACCATGACTACGCATCTAAACTGCACGAATTTAATTCCCATAGCGGAACTATTTCAATTAAAGCTGACAGAGCAGAAAAATATACCGGAATCACGCCGCCTCCGGAGTCTTCTTCGGTTATATATGCGGAAAATTCTTCTGCAGAATCATCGGCAAGCGCAATAACCGGAGTAGCCGGAAAAAATATTTCAGGAAAAAGCTCTTACGGAGTTACAGGTCACAGCCAGTTCATCGGTGTACGCGGACAGTCTTCCGGAAATAATAACGAAAAAGGATGCGGAGTTCTCGGCGTATCAAGATTCGGTGCCGGCGGAGTTTTCTCAAGCGAACATGATTTCGCTCTGGTTGCAGACGGTTTCGGAACTATTGATACCTATGATTCTTCACTGAAATTAAAAGGCGAAGGAAAAGCTTTTCACGCGAAAGGCAAATCCGAATTCAGCGGTCAGATTAAAATAAATTCTGTTGATGCAGAAAATGAAGCTCCTTCAAATATAACAGAAATGCATAAGGTCGATCAGGAAGAATTTGTCTCTGCCGGTGACATTCTTGTAATTTCTGAAAACGGCGGCTCTCTTGCAAAATCGCATCTTCCTTATAATAAATCAGTAGTCGGAGTTGTTTCCGGAAATCCTTCAGTTATAATGAATGATTCCGGAGAAAAAACATCAACATACCCGGTTGCTCTTT
>Ga0255347_1002331_pt1 | contig 27293 bp, 18 predicted proteins | sample wastewater_treat_2_FD_192479 | JGI IMG/M metagenome (GOLD analysis project Ga0255347, IMG submission 192479) | Wastewater microbial communities from Lulu Island WWTP, Vancouver, Canada - plant24 | ecosystem: Engineered > WWTP > Wastewater > Unclassified | place: Canada: Vancouver, British...
TTGTAAAACAACTAATTGATTTATTTCACAAGCTTGAAAAGATCAGGATAAGCACTTCCATGAACAATATCACCGGTCAGAACGGAGAAGTCTTAGGCGCCAGGGCTGTAATTGAGCTTCCCGTTCTAAAATCCTGATGTAAATATCTGAATAATTTAGTTGTACAGCTATTAATACCTATCGATCATTAGTCAATATACCTAGTGCTAATGATTGATGGTTTGGCATTCTTTATTGAAATTTGAAACTGTATTCTGCCAAACATGATTTAAACAATCAGCAATAAGTTAATCAGGGCTTAACGGGTAATAATACTATCACTGAAACAGACATATTAATAGTTAATCACATTAAAATTTATGAAAAAACTACTGCTTACTTCAGCAATATTAGTGTGTATGCAAACACTTTTCTGTCAGGATGTTATCTATCTGAAAGATGGTTCAGAAATAAAAGCCAAGATAATTGAACTGACGAATGAAACCATAAAATATAAGAGATATGATCAATTAGATGGTCCTTTAAGGAATATACTGTTACCTGAGGTATTAATGATCATTTATGAAGATGGAACTCGAGAGACGATGAAGCTGGAAGATAAACCTGCCATTCAAACGCAAAAACAAGACAATTTTCAGCATTACAAAGAGCCAGCTGAATTATATATTGGAAAGACAAGCAATCAGGATCTATGTTTTCAGGGACAACAGGATGCTTTCAGATACTATAAAGGATACAAGGAAGCTGCAAGCTGGACTATTGCTGCAACATTATTGGGCGGTGCAATTATCGGAGTAATACCTGCAATTGCGTGTTCAACCGCTGAACCCCAATCCCACACTTTTACAATGCCTGACCCTGAGCTTCTTAAAAATTCAACATATTATCAGTGTTATTCTCAGGAAGCAAAAAGTATCAAATCCAGAAGAGTATGGAGAAGTTTTGGTATAGGCGTGGGAATAAATGTCGCAGCAGCACTTATTATAATTTCGGCATCTGAATAGACAAATTAACTCTTAAAATTATTAATGCCCTGCAGTTAAGAATAAGGTAAAACTTATTCAAGTCTATATTACACAATATCTTGAAAGGATAAAATACTTAACGGTAATGACTGTATATACTTAATAGTAGTGATTCTAATCGAGTTAACTATAAGCTATTTTTAGTCCTCACAAGTTGTTGTTAAATAAAACCTAAAATATTTTTATTATTACTGATTATCAAACAGATGGAGGAACTATTATGAACAAGAAGCCATTCCGATTATTGGTTAGTATCTGTATCATTTCTTTCCTGTGCATAGCTGCTCAGGGCAAACAATTGATCGAGTTAAAAGACATACTAAAAGACCCTGCTGCCTATGATCAGGAAGAAATTGAAGTTACCGGACTTGCAATTCAGTATGTAGAGGCCACTGAAAAAACAACATCCTATTATTATCTTAAAGATGATTATGGAGCTATTATTAAAGTTCACACTGCCGGGAGTAAACCGGAGACAAATGTAAAATATATAGTTAATGGGATTTTATACATAGATTCTGCAACCGATCTGCCATTTATTAGTGAAAGATCAAAAACCAAGGTTGATTTACCTGTACCGGAATCATTTTCAGAACCTCCTATTTCCTGGTTGCAAAATAATTGGTTATTGATATTAATTGTAGGAGTATCTGCTCTGGTTCTTATTTTAATCATTGTTTTACTGAGTAAACGGAAAAAAGATGAAATTCCCGTGTCCCCTGAAACCGGAATGAAATCTCCATTAAATGGAATAGATCTGTCTGTACAAAAAGACAACCTTAAAACTATGGTCATTCCTGTATCAGTTCCCAAAACGATGAAATTCATCCCTGGAGAATTCGAGGTACTGACAGGTGACGATAAAGGACGAATTATTAAGATAGGTGGATACCCGACCGAAGAAGGAAGTATAGTTACTATTGGACGTGAACGTGTTATCGGGCCACGTGATTTTGCACATATTCAATTAAAAGAAAGGACTATTTCGCGCAAGCAGGCAGAAGTTATCCTGAAAGATGCTAAACTCTATATTAAAAACCTCAGTGAAACAAATTATACAAAACTGGATGGCAAAGACTTACCTCCAAATACATCTGCTGAGCTCAATGCCGGTTCAGTATTGACATTTGGGGAGGTTGAAATGAAATATAAGATATAAAAGCTTTGAATGAAGATACGAAATCAACGCCTGATAAAGTGCATGTATCTGTCTTATATTCAACAACAACCAACATATATTAAAGATGGCGAGGTTTAAAACTGAAATATTATCACATAAGGGTTTAAGAAACAACAATGAGGATAATCTCACAGACATAAAACTTGCCAGACGTACCTATTTCCTGGCTGTGGCCGATGGAATGGGAGGTATGATCGGAGGAGATCTTGCAAGTAAAAGTGTACTGTCATCTGTAACTGATTTTATTAAAAAGGAGATAAAGAAGAATAATTCACAAATCATTCTCAAAGATTTACTTGAAAAATCATTCCTTGTTGCACAAACATGTATCGCTGATAAAATCGCTGCTAATCCGCAACTCAAAGGTATGGGCTCAACATTAGCTGCAGTTCTTATAAAAGATGGAAAATATGTGTGGGGAAATTTGGGTGATAGCAGGATTTACCTGATTAGTGATGGTGTTGTAAAACTAATAACAGAAGACCACAGTTACATTCAGGATTATCTTAAAAATTATAAATATGATGCTAATACCACGATAATTAATCAATATAAAAACATTGTAACAAAGATTATTGATGGCGGTTCAGATAAACCCGATATTTTCCCGGAATTGGGAGATTATGAAGTTTTAAACAAAGGAGATATATTCTTGCTTTGTTCTGATGGACTGATAATTGACAAAACAAAGGATTATTCAGAATTATTAGAAGAGATTATATTCAATGGAAAATCCCTGAAAAAGATAACTAAAGAACTAATAACCTGGGCGTTAAATAATGGCTCAGATGACAATATCAGTGTTGTTATAGGACGATTTGGGCCTATTAAGAGACAAAAATCATTAGAAGATGACAATACCATAAGAATACTGCCAAAGGATAAAATCGGATCAGATTTGACTATAAATAAGAATGATCAGGAATGATAAAAGAACATATATGCATTATGATGATCTAATGATTAAAGAAAAACACTCTATATCGAAACTTAATATCAGTATTTAAAATGAACAGTTTAAAGAATTTTGTATTTTTTATATTACTCTCTGCCGGAAGTAATTCTTATGGCTTAGGTATACCTCAGCCTTATTATGATCTGTCTTTCTCAGAGACAAGTTTTTCTGAACAGACCCCTTTTAATTTTACAAGTCCTATTCCTGAAAGGATTCGTATCATGGAGAAAGTGAACCTGAGTTTCTATGTCAATCAGTCAATTGTTTTTCAATACAGGTACCGGCTTGAAGTTCCCCAGGGTGGTGGTGGATCAGTTAACAAATCATTATTAAGCTGGACTCCATGGATCAATAGAGATATTAATGAGATTACTGTACCAAAACTTGATAAAGAAGGACGATATAAAATGGTTATTGAATATAGAACCCATACTAGCAATGATATAAGAAGATATGAAAGACCTTTTGAAGTTTACAGCATAGTACCTGTAAATATTGCATCCAAGACACAGTCAGAGAAAAAGTCAATTCCGGAAACTACAGCAGATAAAGAAAAATTGGCTGTTACCGAGACTAAGGCAACTGATATTAAAGAAAAAAACTATCAGGAAGAAAGTATTAAACAAGATGTAACCTCTAAAAACAGAATCAAAGAAACTGAAGTCACTTCTATTGGGAAACATGAAGAAGAATCTAAAGTTACTCAAGATATAATTTTTAAGCGAAATGGTGAGGAAATAAAATCAAAAGTACTTGAAATAACTCCAGATCTAATTATATATATTGATTATAGCCGGGCCGATAACATTGCCAGAGAAATAAATATTTCTGAAGTTAATATGATCATATATAAGAATGGTACAAGTGAAATATTTTCCAGACCAGAGGAAAAGACAGTGTATAAACCGGTAACAAAAACTGAAAGAACAGTTTCATCTTCCGGAGATCAGAAATCAGTTACTCAGAAGCCTACAAAATTAAATAAGCAGCAAATAAAACAAATTCGGAAAGAGGGCAATTATTTTTCTATAGGGTTAGGAGGGGGGACCAATTATGGAGGTCTTGGTCTGGAATTACAATACATGACTCCGGGTAAAATGAGACTTGGAATACATGGAGGTGCAGGCTATTTACCATTTGGAGGTGACCCTTCATTTCTATATTCAGGTGGTGTAAAATTATATTTCTGGGATTACCTCTATTCAGACCTTCAATTTGGAGCTTTTGGTGTTTATGGGAAAATGAATAGTAACAGTTCCCTTAATGAATATAGTTTAATGTATGGTCCCAGTTTGTTGATAGGTTACGACTGGTATTTTTCAGACCATTTTGGTCTAAATGTAGCAGTTGGAGGAAGTTATGATCTTGATGTATACAAGGATTTTACTATTGCAGGTGGACTGGGATTCATTTTCAGGTTTTAAGGAGAGATTATTAGCCGCGAAACAAATGTTTAATTATTTAATTCGAGAGACTTCTGGTGATAAAGAAGGCAATACATGATGAGCAGTGGAATAAATGTAAATACACATGAAGAAGATTTTAATAAGTTTTAAATCACTGAACTTAAAACTGACATTAATTATGGTTCAAACAGAGGTTTCTTCTTTTCCTTTATAATATAAACATCATATTCTTTTTCACTATTGAGGAAAGCAATTAAAATGTAAGAGACTAATGGAATCCGAAGTATTAATCAGGGAAGCTTTAGGAGATAAATACAAGATCCTTTCGGTGATAGGTCGCGGAGGCATGGCAACAGTATACAAAGCCATTCAAAACAGTCTTAACCGGCTTGTAGCACTTAAAGTTATTCATCAGAATCTTGTGCATGATAAGGAATTTATCGGAAGATTTCTGCGGGAGGCACAGATTTGCGGTCAGTTTAAACATCAGAATATAGTCACAGTATATGATTTTGGATCAGTAGATTCTGTACATTACATGTCAATGGAATATCTTGAAGGTGTAACATTGCGTGAAAAAATTAAATCAAGAGGAACAATAGGAGTTGATGATACTATACTTTATTTGCATCCTATAGCACAAGCCCTTGGATATATACATCAAAAAGGAATTGTACACAGGGATGTTAAAAGCTCAAATATATTTATTACAACTGATGGTAGACCTGTTTTAATGGATTTTGGTATTATGTACTCCAAAGGTGTTGAATCACTAAGCCAGTATGGAGCAATTTTAGGAACACCTGAGTATATGAGTCCTGAACAGGCAAAAGGAAAGATCAAAGCAGATGGCAGAAGCGATATATACAGCCTTGGAGTAATTATGTTCGAATGCTTAACAGGCCAGCTGCCTTTCAGGAGTGATAACCATATTGCCACTTTACACCAGATAATCCATGAAGATCCTCCAAAAGTTAAAGAGTTCAACAACCGGGTTCCAGGATGGTTAGCTGAAATAGTTGCCTGCTGCCTGGTAAAAGACCGCTCTTTACGTATTCCCGACGGTTACATGCTTGCCGACGCACTATGGAATAAGAAAATACCTGTCTACAAAACAAATGAGTTTCTAAACGAGACAAATGAACTTAATACAAACTGGATTGAAAATAGAAATAATGATTCAGGAAGATTTATAAAACTTAAAAAAAGGCAAAGAACTGATCGCAATACTGTTGATAAACACAGGCCATTTTATATAGCAATATTTATAATCCTATTTATAATCCTGGTTATTCTTGGAATTTATTTGGCATTAATATAGTGACGTTTAAGGAATACACTAATGTAATTATACAATTAACAAAATAGTTGAACCCGGTTCGCATCGAAAGAATGGCATGAATATGTAAAAGAAACAAATATGAATAGAAGCTCGATCATATTATTATCAATTTACCTTTTTTTACCAATAAACAGATCTTTAAGCCAGTCATTAGATGGGGCACAGATCAGAAGAGTTAACCAGGCATTGCTTGAAGTGATTAACGATTACGAGAGTTATTCGAGGTTCACATCCGATAATAAGAGAATAAATGAATCTTATATTTCCTCTTTTTCAGGTTTATTTGATGATAATGCCTCCTTATATAATGATATTGTACCTTCGAACAAAGTAAGCGAGCCTGTCAGTATTTTGCAATATATAAGCATATTTAACAAATACTATCCCTCCGGAGTGGGGATAAGGTTACACAATATTTTATTTGATGCACCTTCTTATCTGGGTAATGGTAAATATGAAGTAAATGCTGAATTATCCAAAGAAATTTATGGTTACACTGGAACAAATGTATCTTATCGAGATACCATCCCGCTTGTATTGAAATTAGGTTTCAGCATATCCGGCAATGAGATATCTGATATTAAAATACTCGGAATTTCAGGAAAACCTAAAGGGCGGTTTTTGAAACTAAGGGTTTTGAAGTTTCTTACGTTGAAACCCATTGAAAACTCTCTTATAAAAATTGATTCAAGAATTATTCGGACTGACTTCCGGGGCATTGCCCGAATTGATGATATTGATCCTCTCAAAAAGCATAATCTTATTATTTCCCATGATTCGTATAGACCTATTGTATACTCAAAAATTGATATTGATGAATTTATTGAAGGAAATACTGACAGGTACCATCATAAGTTAAAACTAAAGTATTATGATCAGAATGAATCCATCTTTATCATGAATACCTTAAACTTCACTCTTACACCGCTTATATCTTTTGGAGTTCCGGGTTTGAAAACCATTGTAAGTGAGGGTTGTAGTAGTGAGCTAAAGTTTGAAGGCTTAAGGGAGTGCGGAAATCTTAGTCCGAGATTCGGGATTCGGTTTGGAATAATCATGTTAAAAACAAGAAACATTGATTTATCATTAAACACGGGCATTGAAAACTACTATATCAGAGCATCTTATAAATTCGATACATGTCGAATTGAAAGACTCCCACTCGTAGTTGAAGATCTTTATAATTTTAAACAAAAGCTTACACTGAATTTTACCGATCTGCCTCTTTTAGTATCTCTTGATTTTAAAAAATTCAAGAATTTCGAAATAAATGCAATTTCAGGAATCCGGTTTTCCAGATTAAACAAAAGCAGCTGTTCAGTAAAATCCGACTATGCAGTCAATGGACAATATGAAGACGCTGAAGTACTTAAAGCAGATTATTACAATTTTCACTCGGAAAACAAGTTCATGACCTATCAATTGGGCGTGACAATAAGTAAAGAAATCTTTCCTTCATTGAAAATCTATGCTGGACCAACGGTATTCTTTTACAACAGAAACTGGTTAGAAAATGAGAAATCCTCAAACGAAATTCTCTCCTCTGATAAAAAGCTTAACAATATTCTGAATACTTATACCATAAGTAAGGTCCAATATGTGACAATGGAATTTGGCATCAAGTATAATTTTAATTCAATTAACCTAAAGAAACAATTATGAGCATTAGTTTAATATGCAATGTATGTCATCATTGTTTTACAGTCAGGAAATCTGAATCAAATCATATATGTCCTGTCTGCGGGTCAATAAATGTTTCAAAAAGATCAAGTGATTATTTCGTATCCACTCCCTTGCTCAAGAAGCTTATCTTATCAGAAATATTACTTATAGCGTTTATTGTGGCTGCAATTTCTTTATTCAGTTTTGATGGCCCCAGAATTACTAAAGTAGAAACAGATAAAGAAGATCATTCTATCAATGTCACTGTAAAATCTTCTTTCTCAAAAAGGAGACTTGAATACTCTTTTGATAATGGAAAAACATATCAGAATAATAATAGTTATAAAGTTCAGAAACCGGGTACATATATAATAGTGGTGAGAGATGACAAGAACAGGAAGAATGAATGGGAGGTACCTGTAACTTTTAATGATGAAGATTTTGATACAGATAATACGCAATCAATAGCTGCTGCTTCTTTTAATTATCCGCCTCAGATAACAGGGGTTGAAACTATAAATGAAAGTATTCAAGGCTTAAATGATGGGCAGATAATAATCCATACAGTTCATGGTGACAAGCCAATCAGGTATTCTATAGACGGAGGGCTCTCATTTTCATCCGACAGTATTTTTAGCAACCTTGAACCTGATAGTTACTCTATCTCAGTAGTTGATGACGCTTCTCATATTGACAAATGGACTGATCCTGTTCTGATAAATCAGGGAGTTGTTGAAACAGAAAAATCACAAGCTCCATCGCGAAACCACGTTGAAAACTTGCTCAACAGGCTGTTTTCAGATCCCGATAATAAAATTCTACGGGACTCATTACAAAGTTTTTTTGCAAATCAGACAATGAATGTGGATTGCGAATTGATAGGAATTCCTCCAAACACTCCGTATCAGCTTTTTCAGTTTCTCCAGAGACGTTACGAAGGACAGCCAGGATCAAAAAGAATTCAGGTACTTGATATAGGTTACGATAATATGAACCGCATAAACAAGTTAAAAATTATGGAAACCAGAGTATTGTTAACTAATTGATTGAAGAAGAATGAAACAAAAATTGCATACTCTTGTCTGCATAACCGTACTGGTTTCAATATTGATACTTACAGGTTGCGCATCCGCCAGTAAAAGTGGAAATTTCAGTGAAAAGATAAATGACAGTGAATTTGTTGTATATCAGGACAATGTAATAATTGATCCTGAATCAGATTATATCTGGGAGTTTTTTGAAGATAATCCAACAACATATTATCGTTTTAAGCTGAATAATACAGACAAATTAACCAGGCTGCCATCGCTGGACCAGATAATTAAACTGCTTGATAAGATTAGTTATCAGCTTCAAAGAAAAAAGGACCATGGTAATTTAGCTGAAAGCCGGTGGTTTGAAAATGATTGTGATTTTCTGACTTCTTCCTCTGTCACTACACCTGAGGGAGAAATTCTGTATGAGGTAGTGCATTGGAATTCAAATACCAGATCGTTACATAAAAGTACTGTAACAGGAGGAGATCTGGTTGTAATATTTTTACTAAAGAAAAACTTGTAAATATGATCCACAAATTTATTGTATGTGTACTAGTTGTTCTTTTCAACATGGATGCAATTTTGCCCCAGACAAATTATGAAAAGAATAATAAGTCTTATCATCTGGTATATATTGATGTTAGCCGTAGCAAAGAAAGAAAAGACCTGACTGATAGATTAATAAGATTAATAGATGAAATCAGGACTGGTAAGGATGATTTTTTGATTTATCTAAGCAATGGTTATAAACCAGAAATATTGCATTCTCATGACATACAAAATATTCATATTCAAAATTTAGCATCATCATTGCAGACTTTAAATACCAGTTCTCCGGTAATCATGTTTGATAAAGATACAATATTAAATATCTGGGATAAAAATGATATCATAAGCATCAAAAACAACGGCAATCTGGAATTAAAGTATAAATCAGTTTATCTTCATTTTTTCATATCATCAGAACTATTTAGAATACAAGAGATTGAGCTTATTGACAGGTTTCTTCTCATTAAGAACCTTACAAAAAAACATATAGACCCGACAAAAATAAATATTGACTTATTATTTGGTAGAAACGATTCTGAAGCATTTATTGAACGTAAGAATCAATTGGCTAAAAATAACTGGACGGGCTATAATTATTCATTTACACCATACTAAGGATAAAAAAATGACAATTAATCGCTTGCATGGTATATTAATATCATTATTAATACTGAGTCAACATACTGTTTATTCCCAGTCGTTAAATTCGATAAAAGCTGTTGGTAAACCTGATATTTACTTCATACCGGTTTATCAAGCCGATATCAACTCCTCTTATAAAACCCTTAACAGATATTGGATTGTATATTCAGACAGAGACAACAACCATACTTATACAACACCCGGAGGGACCACTGTCAAAAACACTTTAACTTTTATGGAGAAGTTCCGGGTTGCTGAATGTGTTGACTCATATGTCCATATCTATAAAGAATTTGAACCGACAGTATGGCCAAAGATCAGTATTAATTCGGAAGATTATGGTTGGATTGACAAAGACAGACTTCTGCTTTGGGAACACTGTCTCAGGAATGCGTCAAGCCTTATTGACAAGAAAGCAATGATATTAAGTACTTTCGAAGGTACAACAAATGCTCAATCAAAAGAAGAAGCAATTACATATAAAAAGAACCCTGAATTGACTATTGATTCTGATAAAAAATCAAGATTATTTGAAATTTTATTTGTTTTCAAAGCTACTGAAGATGCTGTTTTACTGGGAGAGAATATGGAGCTTCAGGGTAATGAAATTGACGTGTTGTCTAATATGAGAGGTTGGGTACCTATTGAAAATGTGACATTTTGGGATCATAGAATCACACTTGAACCAAACTGGGAAAAGGCTGCTGCAGATGAAAGGAAGAATAAAAATATAAGGCCTGCAATTTTTATTGATGAGAAAGCAGCCATGGATTATCAGTCGGGTATTAAAGTTGATCCAAAGTTTATAGTTTGGGAGAATGATCCGGGAGCCAAAAGAAATATTGGCCAATGGAGGAGATTCCCCATCCTTGAAACAAGGAATGCAGGAATTCATCGGACAGGTGTGATGGGGAAGATACGTTCAGAATCAACTATTATGGATCCGGAGAGAATGGCGGAAATCCGTCAAGCAATTGAAGCCCTAGAAGTGAAAACAAGAAAAATTAATGTTGTCTTTGTGGTGGATGGCACGCAAAGTATGGGGAAATTTTATAAATCTATTGCAAGTGGCATTCAAACCAGTGTAAATAATCTGCAACTTGAAGACACCCAAAATCGTTTTTCGTTTGGCGCTGTTATATATCGCGATTTTCTTGAAGGTGAAAATATGATTGAACTCCACCAGTTGACAGAGAATTACAGGGAAATTATTGATTTTTTCAATCGCGCAAGAACAGATTACAACCGTGATAACGATTTACCAGAAGCAGTTTTCTATGGTTTGAAAACTGCTTTAACTCAGCTTGGAATAAGAAGGGGGGAAAGTAATTTCATTGTATTGATTGGTGATTGCGGCAGCCATTACAGAAATGATGAAACTCAGGTTCCTATCAATGAAGTTATCGATCTTCTGGCAGAAACAGAATCTAGTTTGATATCTTATCAGGTTAACAATGGGTTCTATCCAACATACCAGGATTTTATAGATCAATCGAGAAGATTAATAATAGGTAGTGCATTAAAAATCAGAAATATCAGAAAAGATAATAAGATAAAATGGATAAATGAAAATTCTGCTCTCGAAGACCCCATATTTATATCAACTGCGCCTAACAGATTTACTTTAAACCCGCAGGAAATAGTAGGCAGTTACCTGTTCCCAGGTATAGGGCAGGCATTGTCATACGAAATCCTTGAGAAAGAAATAATTATTAAAATCAATGAGTTTGACACACGCATCAGTCAAATGCTGGCAAAAGCTTATGAGGTGATAAGAGGAGCGGGTACTCCGGATATTGATGAGGGAGAAACCGATGAATACCATCCTGCTGTAATTAATTTCCTTTCTAAATTACAGGGCCTGAGCAATGAAGAGATCGAAATGATGAAAAATAAAAATTACCAGTTCTCTATGAAAGGGTATACAGCAAAAAATGTAAAAAATCTTAACTATCCCATTTTTAAAGAATCTTTGTTTTTATCCAGGGAAGATCTTCTTGAAACTATAATGAGATTGAATTCACTTTGCGGAATTGGTGGAAACAGTATGTCTGACAGAAGATTGAAAATGCAAAATATCTGGATTGACATTCTGGAATCAATTATCGGTTCTGAAAAACGCGAAGAAATCATGAATATGACAGTTGATGACCTCCATAATGTTGTTTTTGGATTGCCATCCCAAAGTCAGTTAACCGCACAAGTTCGTTTGCGCGATATCGTTGAAGCAACTGTTATAGATGACACTGAATTTGAAATGTATGCAGACTATATATGTAACAAGCTGGCGGGCCTGAGGTCAATAATTAACGACCAGAATTATAATGAATCGTTTGTCTCGAATAATATTACTTATTACTGGATACCACTGGAATTATTTCCATAATTAGATTTTTATGCCCATTTCTGACGAACACTGTGATATGCTTTTTGAAATTGACGAACTGAAATGTCAATATTCAGGGAACAGAACTGTACTATATGTGAGGGACCTTATTATTGAAAGAGGAAGAATTACAGTTATTCTTGGGTTGTCGGGTATTGGAAAAAGTACTATTCTTGAAACACTTGGGTTGATGAATAAAACGCTTCCCAGAGAATCGAAGGTGAACTTTTACCCTTATGCCGGATCCAAGCCTATAGATTATGCCTGGCTTTGGTATGAAGCACATGAAAAGATCCGTTCCGGTATTAGGAAAGAACATTTCAGTTTTATTTTTCAGGAATCAAACCTGATGTATAATTTTACTGCTCTCGACAATGTCTGTATTACTTTATTGCTTCAGAATCAGACAAAAGAAAATGCCAGAGCAATTGTGAAGAAATATATTCACGATATGGAACTAGATCATAAAGTCTCTGATTCCACTATGATCTATAACCTTTCAGGAGGAGAGCGGCAGAGACTTTCTTTTATAAGAGCTGTGGCACCTGATTTTACTGTTCTATTTGGGGATGAGCCAACAGGGAATCTGGATATTATAAATGCAGGGAGGGTACTCAAGAATCTGTCTGATGTCCTGAAATCAAAAGGGAAGTCGGCAATTATTGTTACTCATGATATAAATCTGGCGGTTGAGTCTGCAGATGATATTATTCTCATTGAAGAAAAAATAAATGACATTAATGGAGCTTCTTTTTCGTATGGATATATAGCAGGAAATAATGTCTACAAATCCAGACTGATTAATGGAAGAAAAATGTGGAAAAATCATGCTTTGACTGATTGGAGTGATAGTGAGTGGATGAAAGCTGAAATCTTAAGGGTCTTCTCGGTAAACAAATGTTTATAATAACGCTGGATTATGTTTTGATAAATAATAAAACCATGTCTGATTATATAAATACTTGAGATCCTGTTAAGATGACGATTGTTTTACAAAATATAAATGAAATAAGAAATGCCAATCAGACAAATTAATAAGGACTTTAATAAAATTTTTTACAGGGAGGAAAGTAAAGAACTATTTGGGAAGAGACTATTAAATTTCTTTTATCTCGTTCTGATTTTAATTATAACATTTATCTCAATTGGATTCGCCAACGGAAGCCTTGACTACCTGAAAAAGAAAATGGATGATCCGTTTATTAAGTGGGTCGATGTTGAAATTCCATATACTTTGGCGAATCAGATACCAGACTTAATCGAACTTATAAATACAGATTCCTTAAAAAATTTCTTTTACTATATAGATGGCAATGGCTATAATCAACTAACGGTATATTTCTTTCATAAAAATTCAGATAGAGATAAACAATTTACCGGACGGACCATTAATATTGGTAATCCTATATTAAATAGCATTCTTTCAGATAAAAACCGTATTGCAGGAAGCGGATGGAAAGACGAATTCGATATTGGCTTGATTCTGACAAGACAATTACTTGATGATCTGGGTTATACAAATGAAAATCCGCCTTATATTCATATGTCATATCCGGTTATGGACAATAAGTATATAGATGTACCAATACCTGTTGTTGCAATTGTTGATGACTTGCCGGGAAATAATTTATTTGCATGTACACCATATTTTTATAAAAAAAGAAACTCCAGATATTTCCCTTTTGATATTACTTCAATGAATTATCAACAGGAGCTTATTTATTTTGCAAGTGGTAACAGATCAAAAATCAATCAATTATCAAAGGATATTTTTAACCTTCTAAGGAATGACACTTTATTTAATCATTTTATCGATACTTTAATTCTGCCTAATTATACAACTTTTGAGTCCGGTTATAATGTTACTTACAGCTTTAATCCTGACATTGCAGAAACAAACTTGTTGAACTCTTTTGCTGAAAAAATAAAAAATGGGAAGTTTCTTAATAACTCAAATATTTTAAGAATATACAAATATGATCTTTCAGGCTTTGAGAATGAGTTTAGTTCTTTTGATAACCTGTCTGTAAATTTTATTTCACTTGACAGGATCAGGGAATTTTCTAATTTTCTTTTCGATCTTAAGAATCTTAGGATTGACATGTCACAGATTGAATCCAAGGAGAATTATAACTTTGTTTCAAAACTCACATTTTTCATCTCCGGATTCCTTGTTATCTTCAGTGTCATTAGCATTATACTTTTCCTGTCGAATCTGCTAAAAGTGCATATAAACAAGATAAAACCGAATCTTGGGACATTTAAGGCATTTGGATTGAGTAATTCCGTAATTGTGAGAATATATTCTTTATTATCTCTCAGGTTTTTATTATATGCAATTGCAATTGCATTGGGTATATCATTGCTAATTGGCGAAACAGGATTTTTCCGGTTTTTATTCCGCGTATCAGGAACAATTATTGATGAGAACACCCAATACTTTAACCTGTTAAATGATATTAAGACATATATTGCATTGGCTGCAATTGTCCTGGCAAGTCTGATAGTTCTTCCGTGGAATATCTGGAGAATGTTAAATAAGACACCAGGCGATCTGATATATAAAAGGGAGTAGGGTACTGGGGGCAGTATTTTGACAGATTTACATACAATCTATCTAAAAAAAACCCATGAAAATTTTTATATAGTTAAATCTACTCAATTATTTACACTCCCTATTTTATAATCTTTATATCATCAAACCATGCTGAACCTTCAAGTACACTTATTTCAAGATTATTTAATTGTGATTCTTCATTAATTGCTGATAAGGTTTCGTAAGCTACATAATTATTATTTATCCAATAACTTAATCTTATTTGAGATGATGAGATCCTTTCATATTTAATTCTCAATAAATACCAAGTGTTAGTATTATAAGAACCTAAATCTAAACCGCCACCCCCATAAATTCTTCCGTTTCCATCAAATTTTACAAATAATCTTTGAGGATTCCTCCAAGAAGTTCCATTTCTAAGTCCTATAGTAGCTCTGTCAGGGTTACATCCAGATAATACCTCGTTTCCATTCCTAACTGCCAGTTCAACCTCAAAAGGGGCAGATGTGTTAAGTGAATGATAAGCTAATGCTGCCCAGCAATCTCCAAGAGAACCAAACAGTTTAAGAGATTTAGTACTCGAATATGAAATATTATTTACAATATTATTTTGTGAAATCTCTGTAGCATTACCATCTGCCACCCAAGAGCTTGGGAAAGAGCCAACTGTATATGACTCAAAGTTGTCATTCAATAATGGCGAAACTGTTATATAGTTACTTTTTGCCGCCACATCTGATCCAGCACTATTAGTTGCAGTTAATGTGACAGTATATGTACCTGTGGCTGAGTATGTATGGGATGGATTCTGTAATGTACTTGTTCCTCCGTCACCAAAGCTCCAACTCCAGCTTGTGGGGGAATTAGTTGACTGATCAGTGAATTGGACATTTTGTCCCGTAGAGATTGTTCTTGAGGAAGCTGTAAATGCAGTTACGGGGGCTCCCGAAATTGTTGTAAAACTTCTAACTGCCGACCAATCAGAGATTCCGTTGTTATTTACACATCTTACACGCCAATAATATTTTGTTGATAATGCTAAGTTTTTAATCTGTACGTTTAGTTTGCCTCCATTATTCGCTTTATATAAAGGAGAAGCAAATGCCACATTTGTAGCTACTTCAAGTTCATAACTTGTAACAATCGGGTTTGCATTCCAACTTAGGACTATTGAAAGGGGTTGATTCACAGCATTATCTAATGGATTCGCTAAAGTTGGCGGGTCTGGGCGGGTGCCGACTGATATTTTTTTAAACGGAGGAAGCTCCCGCACCTCTTTAGCTCGAGTGTATAAGGTTAATAATCCACCAGTCATAGCTGTGGTAGTAAAGACAGCACTAAGTGATGTTCCCACAACTCCAAAAGCTCCTGAAATGGCAGGAACAGCCTGTGCTACTTTGAATACAGCAGCCACATAATCAATCGATGCACGAATGAATTCCCTGTTGGTCTGCGCAGATTGAATCTTATCGATACTGATTGATCCTTTCCCAGCATTATAGATTGCTTTCACAAGATCAACCTCATTGTGTCCTGTAATCTTTAAGCCTCCAAAAGCAATGTCAAGGATTGGGTATCCTATATAATAGATAGCAGTTAATCCCGTGACTTCACTTAGATCAGTACTTACATTATTTGGTGGAAATTCTGTATATGGAGCTTTTCCTGGGCCAATTATCCAATAATCCGTAATTGAGTTTTGAGATGGTGGTGAAAAGGTATTATCAATCCTAACTGTCGGATCACAAGCAGTCCAGGTGATAATTGAGCCTATTCCAATTCCGATTGCTCCAGGCATACTGGGAAATAGGAGAGTTGACTGTACTTGTGTACCCGTTCTATAAGATCTATACACATTAACATACCTACATGCATAATTAGACAGTTCGCGAGTTTGATTGTCTAATCCGTAAAGAGTAAAATCTGTATCGTATTCACTATTCGTACTTTTTCTCTGGGCATCATTATTTTTGAAAGTAGTAAAATAGGTTATGATTATTTCTTGGAAAAGTGAGTCCGCAAAGGTGTCAGCCAAAATGTCTTCCAAAGCTTGGTTTGGCAAATTAACTCTTACATATTCCGAAAGTTCATTATAAGCTGTAATGGTATTTAAATTAGTTATCAAATTGTTAATTTGATTTGCAGTCTGGGTACTTGTTCCAGATAATAATAAGAACAATGAATTAACTGTGGTTGTCGCATCAATAGGCAGAATATAATAGCCATTACCATCATTTATTGTGTAAGACAAACCTCTGACATTATTATTCCCATCAACGACAAATACTAATTGTGTTCCTATCTGAGATACAATTGTTTCGAATTTTCCATTCTCTATTGGTGAGCTAAGATTGTACGCAGTCATAACAGATAGCTTATTCCCACCAATTTCTGTGGTCTTAACCGTTGATGATTTCCAGGTCGTTCCTTCTGGAGCATCTGGTGTTAGTTCTTCTTCTTCTTCTATTAAGCAGCTAGGTAATAGGAGAACAAAAACTAAGGTAACTGCTTTTAGCAACCCCATTTTCTGAATACTAATCATGATTTGCTGTTATTAAATATATCGGACAGATTAAATTTAAATAAAATATTTCAAAATTTGAACGATGTGTTCAACCATATGTCTTTAATGATTAATGATTTATCTCTGGTCATAGTTGTTTAATCAAATTGATTAAAGGTCGGATTTCTTTCACCAGCAAAACTGATAAAATTCAACTGAGTCGAAAGACCATACCAAAGTGTGTTTGTTCCGAGTTTATTGACTCCTCATTCTGGGCTCTATTTGGGCCGTCGGCCACTTTTCTTTCTTTTGGTCAGAAAAAGTAGAGGCTGTGATATTGTTATAGTCTATTTCATGAATGTAATTGTAAGGGTGGTGTACATTCTGGTCATAGATTGGCATAAAGACAAATAGTAAAAATAGTATCCTTTTCATACGTGTACTTATTTACCGGGTCCCCAATTTAATGTTCGTATTTCGCATTGAGCTAAAGGGAAAGGCACAGTTGTAGTCCACGGACCACCTAAACCTAATTGCCAATTGGCTTCTGATATGCACCATGCAATTATATTACCAGGTTTGAGGTTAAATGTTGTAGACTGATTTGGCACTAAATATACGACAGCTGTGTGGTCAATAGAAACACATTCTGGACAAACTGGATCCTCTCTCGAACATTGTACTCGAATGGCATAAGTATTAGTGTTTTTGATAATCATCGTTCCGTAGTTCTCCTTCACACAACTTGGTGCGGCAGGGTCTACCATTAAGATTATTGCTCGCGAATCCATAAAAGGACCATCAAATGGATGTCCAGCATCTGCAATTTGAACAGTTATTTTGGATATTGTTTCCGAATTGGTCTGGGGTGCTTTCCACATCACAGTTGATGAAGAGGTTCCTGATATAAACATTCCAGACAAACAAGACCATCGATACATTATCGGATCACCATCTGGATCTTGTGCTTCGCAAGAAAACATCACAATTTCTTCACTCTCAACAGTTGTTTTACTTGCAATTAAATTTATGATTGTTGGGGGAGAATTATATTTTTCGCATGATAACATCAAGTATATAAAAGATAAAACCGTTAGGAGAAATATTAGTCTTTTCATTATTTTACTATTTACCAAGATGTTATAAATTCATATTCATTAAATCCATCTAGCAACCATTTCCCATCAACAAAAACAGCACCTGATCTGAATTTCTCTCTATAATTAATATGTGTGCCATTAATCCCACCGTTAGGCGGACCTTGTATAAAATCAGCAATGCCATCAACAGTTGCTTCGTCTTTATTAATGTACATGACTGATACATTAGTAAATTTAAAATGATACATTGGATTAGTTTTCCATTGTTCCACGCATACATTTGACATTCCTTCAAAATTACTGCCAGGTTTTGATAGTTTATACATGGTTGTGATATCTTTATTGGCAGTCGCATCTGACCATTGAATGTATATATTTTTCACAATTGCAATTGCAGTATTTGCATCAAATGGTATATATTCCTCATATTCGGGGCCATTATTACCAGTTTCGCAAGAAATCAACAGAAATGGTATAACGACAATTACTAAAAACAGTATTCTTTTCATCATAATATTCTTTTCATTTTAATAGTGTGATGCCTGCCCCGCTCAAGCGAGGGAACCTAAATGACTGGAAATAATAAAAAATGCGTTTATGCATTTGATATATGTGGTTTTCATAGCATTAAGATTCATGTAATGGTTAAAAGCAGAAGCGATTATTTAGATCCTTCTTATAACAATTACTGATACAAAGATCAATTAAATGAGTTTCTTAACCACTATTTATATCAAGGTGTAAAACTATCCTATTTCAGGTTCTGGACAATACTTAATAATAATGAATCCAGATACTTAATAATAATGAACTTATGATATAGAATAACTTAGTGCCATTAAAAGGTGTCATCTTCAAATAACTAGGGTGCCACTCCGGGGAGATGGAGCCCCATCACAAATACAACCATGGAAGGGTTGACTTCCAGCTGATTATTCTAATAAGTTTCAAATCTGATATCCCTTGTAACAACCAGTTTGGCAGAGGTTCTTAGTGTCAAACTTGGAGTGATTACTACCCCGTTGTCAGTCCATTCATAACAATTTTTACAGGAAAAACAAGAGGCATCAGGTCGAACGCTTCCAGATATTCTCGATATTAGGTTATTTTAGTTTATTTAATGAAATATCTTAGAGAAATCATTATTCCAATTGAATTTCCAGTTGTCTTTTCACTACCTTCCATCAAACTTCTTATTTGATTTTCCTCAATGGAAAGATGAAATGGCTGACCTTTGGAATAATCAGAAATATCAGTCAACATTCTTTTATATAATAAGCCCAAGGACATCTTCACACGGGGGTCAGGGTAAAAATAATATCCGCCAACTGCGACTAATTCAGGATTAATACTTTTTATTCTTAAATCTCCTTCATCCTTACAATCAATATTGCTCTTAAATCCTTCATACGGGATATCATTCAGAGTTACATTATAGGCTGGATAGTAACCTGAATATGAATAAATGCCAGTACTTGAGTATGTTTTTATTATCGGCATGGACATATTCAGGCCGGTCTGAAGATAAAATCCATTTGTCTTGAACATAGGCAAAAAGAAATTAAGCATTACAGGAATTTCGAGGAAGTAAATTCTTTGATTCTCTATTATATTGTTACCAACTATTCTTCTCTCATATGTTTCATTTTCTGAATCGATGGTATTAAATGTGTTTGAATATTGGTTAAGAGATAGCTGAGTGAAATATGGACTAAATCCCAGTCCGGTAGATATTCCATAATACTTCGAAAGAAGGTAGCCTGCTTCAACAGATACTAAGAACGAATTCTTTTTTGTAAGATCAATCCCCGGTGTTGTTGAAGTACTATGATTTGACAAAGCTGTTTGTGAAATCCCTGCATTTACTCCAACAAACCAAAAATATGGTTGCCAGTACTTATTAATCATACTCTGGGAATTTACATTGGTTGGAATAATAAGTACTAATATAAAATAACAAATAATTGTTTTGCAATAAATATGTTTCATGGCTTAATTACTTTATTACCAGGATTTTTGAATTATACAAATATGTCTGATCAATAATAACTTGTACTATATAAAAACCTTCTTCTAAATCATCGGCAGGTATTTCTTTCAAGAACTCAATGTCAGCTTTTTCAGTTTCAATATCCATTATTTTCATACCTGTCGAGTTAATTATTCTAAGATTTACCTTCCCAACGGGCTGATCAATTATGCTTACCGTAAATGACGACTTTGCAGGGTTTGGATATACTGTCAGTGATTTTGATCCTGTTACGGTAATCTCATTTGACATTTCTCTACAGTCATTTATATCAATCGTTTCAACCCTATAGATGCCTGGTTGTTTTGATGTTACATAATATTGTTCATTTGCTCCCGGGATTGGTATTGTTCCATTAAACCATTGATAACTAAGAAATTTATTGTCAATATTCGAACAAATCAGCACATCATCCCATTTAATAGTAATTTCTGGCACTGTACAATTAATTATTAAATTAATATTTAATATACTTGGACTGCTTGAGCCACAAGAATTATTTGCTGTAACAGAAATACTCCCTGCAGCACCAGCAGTAGCAGTGATTGAGGTACTTGTAGATGAACCGCTCCATCCAAAGGGTAATGTCCAGGTATATGATGTTGCTTCCGAAACTGCTCCTATGCTGTACGTATAGGATTGCCCTGTTGTTACATTTGTTTCACCGGAAATTGCACCTGGATGGGAAGGGATTGCTGTAACTGATACACTCAATGTTCTGGATGTGGAGGTCCCACAAGAGCTATTTGCTGTAACAGATATAGTTCCTCCGCTTGCTCCAGCAGTAGTAGTGATTGAAGTAGTGGTTGATGATCCACTCCATCCAGAAGGTAATGTCCAGGTATATGATGTCGCACCTGATACTGCTTCAATACTGTAGGTTTGTGACGATCCCTGACATACACTCGTGGAACCTGTTATTGAACCTGGTTGGGCTGGAGGATCACAGGTCGAAACAGCTAATGTTCTTGGACTACTTGAGCCACAATTATTGTTTGCAGTTACTGAAATATCTCCTCCATGTGCATCTGCGACTACTGTTATGGAAGTAGTTGTGGATGAACCACTCCAGCCAGATGGAATTGTCCAGGAATATGATGTTGCTCCCGAAACTGCTCCTATGCTGTACGTATAGGATTGCCCTGTTGTTACATTTGTTTCACCGGAAATTGCACCTGGTTGGGAAGGGATTGCTGTAACTGATACACTTAATGTTCTGGATGTGGAGGTCCCACAAGAGCTATTTGCTGTAACAGATATAGTTCCTCCGCTTGCTCCAGCAGTAGCAGTGATTGAAGTAGTGGTTGATGATCCACTCCATCCAGAAGGTAATGTCCAGGTATATGATGTTGCACCTGATACTGCTTCAATACTGTAGGTTTGTGACGATCCCTGACATACACTCGTGGAACCTGTTATTGAACCTGGTTGGGCTGGAGGATCACAGGTCGAAACAGCTAATGTTCTTGGACTACTTGAGCCACAATTATTGTTTGCAGTTACTGAAATATCTCCTCCATGTGCATCTGCGACTACTGTTATGGAAGTAGTTGTGGATGAACCACTCCAGCCAGATGGAATTGTCCAGGAATATGATGTTGCTCCCGAAACTGCTCCTATGCTGTACGTATAGGATTGCCCTGTTGTTACATTTGTTTCACCGGAAATTGCACCTGGTTGGGAAGGGATTGCTGTAACTGATACACTTAATGTTCTGGATGTGGAGGTCCCACAAGAGCTATTTGCTGTAACAGATATAGTTCCTCCGCTTGCTCCAGCAGTAGCAGTGATTGAAGTAGTGGTTGATGATCCACTCCATCCAGAAGGTAATGTCCAGGTATATGATGTTGCACCTGATACTGCTTCAATACTGTAGGTTTGTGACGATCCCTGACATACACTCGTGGAACCTGTTATTGAACCTGGTTGGGCTGGAGGATCACAGGTCGAAACAGCTAATGTTCTTGGACTACTTGAGCCACAATTATTGTTTGCAGTTACTGAAATATCTCCTCCATGTGCATCTGCGACTACTGTTATGGAAGTAGTTGTGGATGAACCACTCCAGCCAGATGGAATTGTCCAGGAATATGATGTTGCTCCCGAAACTGCTCCTATGCTGTACGTATAGGATTGCCCTGTTGTTACATTTGTTTCACCGGAAATTGCACCTGGTTGGGAAGGGATTGCTGTAACTGATACACTTAATGTTCTGGATGTGGAGGTCCCACAAGAGCTATTTGCTGTAACAGATATAGTTCCTCCGCTTGCTCCAGCAGTAGCAGTGATTGAAGTAGTGGTTGATGATCCACTCCATCCAGAAGGTAATGTCCAGGTATATGATGTTGCACCTGATACTGCTTCAATACTGTAGGTTTGTGACGATCCCTGACATACACTCGTGGAACCTGTTATTGAACCTGGTTGGGCTGGAGGTTCACACTCCGTGGAAAATGACCATACAGGACCTTCAGTGATAGCTTGTCCATCTGTAGCAACAACTGTCCATAAATAATGAGTCCCACTAACTAAATCAGTTAGTGTATATGAATTTCCGTTTATTTGAGTAGCGACTGGCGAAAATGATCCCTCTTCACCTTCAAGAGAAGTATATACAAAAACATCATATTTTAAGCTATGCCCATCCGGATCTTGTCCAGTCCAAGATAAGGTAACATTCGACGGATCCTGAATAATAGTTCCATTCTCAGGAAATGGGTTCATAGGCTCAGAAGGAGGCTTATTATCTAGATAATCCATACCTAGTCCTTCAGGATCGCCACGTTCGCCTTGATCACTCACTACCATGATTGAGTTTTCTAACCCAGGTGAAATAGAAAGAATAGTACTTCCGGACCCGAATGCAACCTTTCGACCAGCTACTATGCTCCATCTGTTTTCATAGGTTGATCCAAAATCTCTAATACCATCTAGATAGGATACACCATCTTTATCATAGCTGATTATTACTATCTTGTTCCTTGCAGAATAGATTTCACCGATATAGTCTGACGATCCTAAAGAATAAGATTTCTCCCAAATGGTAGCACCATTCATTGGATTTAACGACATTACTTTATCATTGTAGGTGACATACAGTTCTCCTTCAGAACCATTTGAAGGAATTGGATTTGTACCTCTCCAAGAAAATTCTCTTTCCCATACTACTTCTCCAGTATTTTGATTTATGGCAAAAAGTACATCATCTGCATCAATATAAATCAAACCATTGTCGCTTATAGAAGGTGCATGTGCAGCTTTACTTTCGGAGTGAGTAGATGTCGGGAGTGGCTTATCGAATACAATTGTACCGTCGTTGCAATTAAAAGCTATTAAATGAGACAAACCTCTAGACCCGTCTGTTTTCTGAAAATAGTTTAAGTAGACAATATTTTTCTTCTCATCAATGGCGGCAATTGAAGTGTAAAATGTAGCGGAAGTAGGGAATGAATAACTCCATCTCACGGTCCCATTTTTTGTAGTACTATAAAAAATGGTGTAATTAGCAGCATACCTTGGTTCTACGGCAAAGTATAAATTATCATCTTGATCTATTTTTATGGGCCCCTCGACAATGCCAGCATCAGGGCTTCTATGTGAAAATATTGGTCTTATTTCATTGGTTTTTGGATTTAATTCATAGACCCTTGAATCTGTGGCTGTTTGCCCTCCGGTGCCAGAGGTGAAGAAAATCTGACCACTTGAATTCTGAGATAGATATGGAATGTCAACATTCGAATGAGTCACTTCTATTAGATTTTCAAGCGTTCCAAACTTATCATATATGGCAATATATGGATGATACCTACTTCCTGTGATATTTGGGCCTAGAGAAGCATAAATTCTTCCTCCTGTTCCTACAATTAGATGATCAAAAGAATAGGTGGGAACCATATCAGCAAGCTCCTCTGGAACACTTACTTGCCATTTCCTCTCTGGCCTGTTATTAGGTGCGGGGTAAATAGCTCTGAAACTGTTTTTTTGGTCTGATCCAAATTGGTGCCATCCCAGGTATTTTTCAATTCTATACACAACTGTATGAACAACATCGTACGAGGGCATATCCGTGGGCATATTGTACCAAGTCTCATTTATAGGGGCAGGTAAGTTAGGTCCCCATCCAAAATTCAGATGAAAGTATCCGTCATCTCTCCATCCATCAACTACAATGGAGTGACCTCCATTATTTCGTTTAGAATTGTGTATAGCAATCTGAACAGGTCTGGCATTTTGAAGATCTTCAATAATATTGGAACTATGTTCATCCCATACGCCCGAAGCTTTCGTGTATGCAACAGCAGAACCAAAGCCAAATTGCTTATTGAGAACATCTCTAACTGAGTATGTATTTGCTCCTGAAGCTCCTATCATGTAATTCATACGCAATTTTACACCAGATGCAAATGAGAGTAAAGCTTCTTCATTATCGTTATCATAGCTCATATTGGACATTGCATATTGAAGTTCAGAAGAAGACGGAATTCCCCAACCACTTGCATTATTAATGTTAACCTTTTCACCAGAAATGTAAATGTATTCAGTTTGATTAAAATTAAAAGCCTTAGGATATTCCCAATAATTGACAATTTGTGCTAAAGCAGTCGCCACACAACCTACTGGTCTTCTTAAAAGAGGTACATTTTGAATATTATATGGGCAGTAGTTATTCCAATGACTAGATTGGCTCCATGTAGTTTTTAGCCATGGACCAATTTCTGCTAGAGTGCCTTTTCTGTTTGACTGGACCACCGTAGTTTTCTCATTTTTATCTCGTGCTTCAATATCCCATTTTATAAGATCATATAAAGGATGATTAGAGGTTTCATTAATTGATAAGGAATGGCTAAACGAGAATCCAAGGACAGGCACAATATTGCTTTTAGCTGATATAATGATAAAGCCTTGAGGTTTAAGATCTTGAATATATGCTATTATGGCGCCTTTTTCGTCTTCAAGTTGTTTGGTTTCGCCAAGGACTAAACCTGTTACATTAGAAATCGATGCAGATTTTCGCCCATCAGGTGTTGTATATTGTGGTGGCCTAGATTGTTCCTGAAAGAGAAACTCTTGGCATATTGTTCGGGCTTGGTCTATTGTTCTAATTGATTGCCCCATTCCATAATTAAGGAAGAATATGGAGAAAATCACGCATAGAATACAGTGATGAAGATAGTGTTTTCGCATATTATTTATGTATTTTTTATTTTTAAACACGGTTATTCGATTATTAATTCAGATGCTTGATTTATATTTGTATGTGCCTTGTTATTAAGTAATATATTTTACATTTTTATTACATAACATAGGATAATTGTAAGCCGGGAGGCGTTGATTTAATTTTAAAATTTCTTTTTGTGCTATGCAAAAGATCATTAACATTCAGATTGCTAATCAGGTGGATACGAACCAATGAGGCTACAATCGAGAAGGCTTTCTTAGCCTGTGCGATCTTCCGTGCCACTGTTAATAGCAGTTGGACTATCTGTGTACACCAGACCTGTTTATAGATGGCATTTTCATTCTCTCCATAGAAATAATGTAACTGGCAGTATTGCTTCATTTTTTTGACCAGTATCCCGATACCCAATCTTTTCTTGTAGAGGAATGCAACATCTTCGGTTGATATATCATAATTGTTTGTCAAAAACTCAGAGTATCGGTTTTTTTCATTCTGATAACAGACCTTTCTCGATCTCATTTTGAGTTTGATTTTAAGATCTTGTTTGCATTCTTCTCTCTCAGAGTGATATTCCAGCTCGATAATCTCATGTCTTAAAACTTTTAACTTGCCTTTCGTTAGATAATGTTCTCTTTTAACCTCTATAATTGTATATACAGCATTCCTTTTCATCCAAGTGACATCATAATATACACGCTGTTGAGTCCTCAGAGCAAACAGGTAGTAATAGTTATAGGCCTTATCAAAAACTATCATGTTATTCGATATCAGGTTACGACTCTTTAAGAAATCCTGATCATGAACTTTTGCTGACGTCATTTTTATAAACCGTCCAACTGGTTGTACTGCATCGATAAGCATATGAAATTTCATTCCATCCTTCTTCCTTCCGTCTACCTTTGGGTTACAGCTTACATTCTTCAAAATATCATGGACTAACTGAATAGTTGTAGAATCAACAATAAGAACTTTTTTAAAAGTCAGTCCAAAAGCTTGGTTGTCCGAAAAATAACTATGATAATGCTTTGCCAGGGTAAAATACAAATCTTCAAAAAACTTATGACTCCTTTTACGCAACCCATCATATGCTGTACTTTTAGCTGGAATCTGATCCATACCAAGAAGATTAAGCTTGCCGTCCATTACACGCAGTCCTTCACAGACTTCCATTATAGAATTACACCGGCTAAGTGTCCCGAACAGCAGCGGGAAAAGGTGTGTGCATGTCTTGAATGATTTGTAATTGTAATCACTCTCTTGCTTCCTAATTAATCCGTTTAAATATACTTTTGCCATCAAATTCATTATCTGCTTGAAGATCGGCTATCCGACTAGTTTTATTTCTGTTATTTTACCCATGTTGTTTGTGATTTTGCAAAAAACCAATTTAAATTTAAACATTGGGGAAACCTTTGGGGAGTACCTGTCTTATTTATTTTTTAGTTGGACACTAGTGTTTAACTTAATTATTTGATAACAACTGTACAACGCGTTTGTTACATTAAAAATCTGACGACGATTTCTTAAAACATTACTGATTAACCAAATATCAATTAAATGAGTTTCTTATCCACTGTTAATAACAAGGTGTAAAATTATCCTATTCCAGATCCTGGACAATACTTAATAGTAATGAATCCAGATACTTAATTATAATGAACTTGAGATATAGAATAACTAAGTGCCATTAATTAAAAGGAGTTTGCCTGATAATTACTGAGGGTACTCTTCAGAGATGGAC
>Ga0255347_1002334_pt1 | contig 27274 bp, 25 predicted proteins | sample wastewater_treat_2_FD_192479 | JGI IMG/M metagenome (GOLD analysis project Ga0255347, IMG submission 192479) | Wastewater microbial communities from Lulu Island WWTP, Vancouver, Canada - plant24 | ecosystem: Engineered > WWTP > Wastewater > Unclassified | place: Canada: Vancouver, British...
TCATTATACGGGGTGTGGCGCAGCCAGGTAGCGCACATGACTGGGGGTCATGTGGTCGCTGGTTCAAATCCAGTCACCCCGAATATAAAGGCCGCCTCAACAAAGAGTGAGGCGGTCTTTCTTTAGCAAAAGCATCTCAATTTATCAGAATTTCTCAAATAAAACACAGAACAAATCCAGTATATAATTTAACAAAATTAATCTTATCTTTAATAATATTTTTGAATATAAATCATAATGTTAGTTGACTTTATAATATATTTTGTTAACTTTAGTTGCCATTTTATATAAAAAATCAATATTTTTAACAGTAGATAACCAATGAATCTAAAAGATATATCCTCAAAATACAGCTCCTCTACAAAATCCAATAACGCAAAAGCTTTTCTTAAATTCAAAGATTGCACACTTCACCTTCACAAAGGTTATGTTCAAAACAATTACATAGTTGAATATAACGATGGATTGCTAATGCTTGATGGAGCCTCAAGGCCAGATGTAGATAGCTTAGAGGGATTCATTACAAAAGACATAAATAGATCTATGTCTGATTTGCGGCTCATAGCAGTTACTCACTGCCACCCTGATCACGCTGGAGCTGCTCATTTAATGCGAAAGAAATTTTCAATAGCCATCGCAGCGCCTGAAAGCATAGATCTGTGGTATTCAGGATTTGGAGGCGCATTGCAGCACATATCAGACACATTGCAATCAACCTTTATGGCAACGCAAATGAAATCTGGCATAAAATGGCTTTATTATAAAAGAAAATTAAATCCAGACTTTATCCTCAGCAATAACTCCAGACTCCCATTTTTTAACGACTGGCAGGCAATAAATGCTCCCGGACACACAGGCCACAACATTATGCTCTACAATGAAAAAAACTCAATAATTTATATTGCAGACTCAATCATTGACAATGGCAGTAAATTTTTACCACCTGTTCCTGTGCTTTTTCCTGAGATGATGAAAGAATCCCTTGCCATGATAAAAAAGATCAAACCTGAATATTTACTCCTTGCCCACAGTTCAATGCCTTTTCTTCGTTATAATGAGCAGATGATCGACTCAGTTATAAAAAAGATTGACGCCAAAGATCCGCTCTTTATACGATTTTTCTACCTGCTTTCAAAATTTACAGGTCAATACCGTGCCTTAAAAAAATAAAACTACAAGGCTGCAGATTCAATTCTATTTTTTCCATTTTTCTTTGCCAGATATAGCATTGAGTCTATCTTTTTTATGAAATCATCAATTGGCTCTCCAGCAAACTCTGCCACTCCAGCGCTTATGGTAACTTTAATATTGCTTTCCTCAATCTTTATGCTTTCAATAGACTTTCGTATTCGTTCTGCAGCAACAACTCCACCCTTGCCATCTATCTCTGGAAGTATAATCAAAAATTCCTCTCCACCATATCTGCCAGCTATGTCTACATTCCTTATGGATTTTTTAATTGCATCAGATACCATCCTTATAACCATATCACCCACCTGATGCCCATAGGAATCATTGATTGATTTAAAGCCATCAATATCAAGCATCACAGCAGTAAAGGTGAGACCATATCTCTTAAATTTTTCGCATTCCTGATTAAGCCTGTCAAAAATATGGCGCCTGTTGAATAACTCTGTAAGAGGATCTGTTATTGAAATCCGCTCAAGGAGATCTGTCTTAAGCTTAAGTTCTCGCATAAGTAAAAAATTTCTTATATTCGTCTTAAGCCTTGTAAAAAACAGATCGTAGTTAAAGGGCTTTGTTATGTAATCATCAGCTCCAATAGACAAAACCCTGGATATTGTTTTGACATTATCAATTCCTGAGACCGCAATTATTACGCTATCTAAATTTTTCTTTCTTAAAGCGGATATTACCTTATCACCAAGGGTTTCCTTTAATACAAGGTCTATTACATATACATCATAATGTATATCTGAATTAAGCAGCATTTGCTCTGAGTCAAAAAAATCTGCTTTTTTTATGTCGTGCATCGAAAATATTCTGCTTATAATTTTTCGATCCATCTTATTATCATCAACAACTGCATAGGTCAGCTCTCTCATTCTAAGGGCAACAGGATCTTCTTTTCTAAATATTGAAAGATTTTGTTTTATTACTTCTTTGTCTGAGGTCTTTAGTATATAATCCACTATACCAAGCTCATACATTCTCTTCCTATCCTCAAGGGAGTCGTTTCCTGTAAAGACCACCACAGGTATATCTCTGAATTGCGATTCATTAAGAGATTTGATAAAATCTATTGCACTGCCGCTTTCAAGTTCCATAGCTGTAAGTATAAGGGATATTTTTTCTCTCTGCAGTATTTCAAAAGCCTCTGAGGCTTTTGTAGCATTGATATAGATAGCGCTAATTTCCACACAAATTTCTCTTATCACAGTCTGGTAAAGCATGCTTGTTTCAAGATGAAGTATTTTATACATAAACAATCTCCTTTTAAAATTTCACTTTATAGTTGTCATTGTTATTTTAAAAAAAGCTTTACTATATTTTCCATTTTATTATATATAACTATACAGGAGCACATAGATTTTACAACAATAATTTTATGGAACTTATACAAATTGACTCAGAAGAACTTTTTATTTTTCTCAGCGAAAGGGAAAGCTCAATAAGTGAATATGAACTGATAAAAAAATTCACCCCCCCTCTGAAAGAAGATAGCTTTCCATATTCCCTTTATGAGAGACATTTTTCAATATTTCATGCACTCTACAGTCTAAAAATTAAAGTGGCACCAAAAGGCCTTTTTCTTTATATTGATCCATTAAGGATCAGGCTTTTGCCTATTCCTGAAAAAGGATTCTGTCAGTTTTACAATCCAGAGGAAGGCTCCTTTTGCTATAAAGAGACTCCTTCATTTTTTTGCAGTGAACATGAGGTAATGTCTCCCCTATGCCCATCCTTTGATCCAATGTTTGAATTTTACCTTGACCCTGAAAATATAAACTTTGGAGAATCAGAAATTCTACAGAACACACAAAAGGGATTAAATTTTTATTTGCTGCACAAAAAGGAAGTAGATAGGGCTCTTGATCTATTTGCAATATCAAAGCCCACAAGAAAAAAGATAGCAGCAAGATATAGAGAGCTTGCTTTTAAATTCCACCCAGATAAAGACAGTGGCAATGAAGAAATGATGAAGCAGATCAACAGTGCATATTCTATTTTGCAACAGGTTTATGTTTTTTAAAAAACTTCATTTCCTCACAATTTCTATAATTGTTATCTCAGGAGATGCTAAAAACCTTACTGGGGGTCCCCAGGTTCCTGTGCCTCTGCTTACATAAAGAGAACTGCCTTTGCCCAGATTGTAATATCCACATATATTGGGAAAAGCCAGCTTTACAAGAATAGAAAACGGGAATATCTGCCCTGCATGAGTATGACCTGAAAGCTGCAAATCAAAAAGACCAATGGTTTCATCAAGAATTCGAGGCTGATGCTTTAAAAATATTGTGTACAGATCATTGGATGATGACCTTAATATAGCTGCCTCATTTACTGGAGTATAAGCCCCATATCTATATGCTGTTGGATCATCCACTCCAACAAGATTGATCCCTCCTGCAAGCACATAGGTATTTCTTATTAAAGTAAAACCGCACTTCTCAATAAAGGAGGTGCTCTCTTCGATACCTGTGATGAACTCATGATTCCCTGTGATTGCGAACTTTCCCAAGGGTGCTCTTATGCTTTTCATAACATCTATGACGTCATTGCCATTTCTGATAGAACGATCCAGTAAATCCCCTGTTGAGATTAGTATATCTGGTTTTTCTTTATCTGCAATATCTTTTATTTTGAGGGCCTTTTCTACTCCAATAGTTGGGCTAAAGTGAACATCAGAAATCTGCATTATTTTTATTCTCTCTCTGTCCATACCAGACTTTGTTGTTTCAATAACAAGCCTCTCAAGCCTTATATTGGAAGCCTCTACAAATCCATAGAGGAGAATCAAAAAGCTTGAGCTCATTGTAAATATTAAAACCTCTTTTGCAACTGTATTAGCAGAAAAACCAAACTTCCCTGCTATAAACAAAGCAATATCTGCAAATCCATTTATTACCAGAAAGAGAAATAAAAAAGCAAGCCAGCTATACCCTGTAAAGCCTGTAATAGATGCCCATGGATGAATACCTCGATAACTAAAAAAGATCGTTGCAATTGGAGCTATAACAAGGGTTGCCACTAATAATCGAAGTAGCATCGCAGGTATAAAAGCTGAAGGGATAATATTTCTATAGCGAACAATAAAATAATAATTTAAAAGACTATAGACAGCTATTACTATTGATATAAATACAAAGAAAAAATAGGAATTTCTCATTTAAATAACTCCATTGACTCCACAAATATTCTTTAACTATAACTACTTAGATACAAATGGAATAAAAAAGTTAATTTCCAAAATCAATGACAAACAGTTTTGAGCCAATAAAATAATATAGCTCTTCATCATCAATAATATACCTGTCGCAGTATTTGACTATTTTGTAGAAATTCTGATTTCCAAACCTGTTATCTATTTCACAGGCCAAAAGGGATCCATCAGAAAGATGAACTATAAAAGAATCATTTCTACCAGGGAAAAAGTCAAAAGATCTAAAGGGAGTCTCTGAGGTAAAAATCAATTTAGGCTTCATGGAATTAATAAAAAATGGAAGTTTTTCCTCTTTGCCTATCCATCGCACATATATGTTGTTATTGTTCCTGTATAAAAACACCTTATCTCTTAACTTGCGATCCTCACTTAAGCGAAGCTTTTTTTCTTCAGGATCTGTCCAGGTGAAAAAGGGTTTTTTTGAAGGCTTCTTTTTTTTCTCAAAGAGCTTTAAGACATCAGCATATTCCTCATTAATCTTTTTCTTTTTCGCTGCAGCAATATTTTCATACCTTGGGATCTCTGTTATTTCCAGTTTTTCTTTAATAAGTAAAGGATAAAGCACCTCTACCTTTTCGGGACTTACCTTTACCCACTTTTCCCACAATCTGTAGCCTTCTTTTTTAACTTCTGCATGATAGTTTCCTGGTTTTAAATTCTGTATAAGAATATCTTTTTCTATAAAACCAGACTCTTTCTTTAACTTATCGTTTAAAAAAACCTTCACATCAGACTCATCATTTACAAAATAAAGTCCTCCAGTTTTTACAAGTCCAAAATTATCACCAATTCTATATCCCAGTGAATACAAAACTATGGCTGGAATTACAATTACAAAGATAAGAAAAAAAAGCCCCATATACATTAACTGTTTTCTGGTAGTCATCTCAGCCCTCCATAGATCTGTGTTTTGGAGTTACCCAAAAACCCATATATTTCCCAAACATAAGCCGTGTCTGTGCATCAAGAGCTGGTATTGCGCCAAAAACTGTAATGGTAACAGGAACAAGAAGCCACTGCACTATATGATAAATCTTTTTTGTTTTCTTTGTATTCTCTGGTATCGACGGCATAAGGCTCACTGCAACCATTGATGATAATATAAGATTGCTCATGGTGATCATCATAATATCACGGGTAATATATGGTAAATTAAAACTCAGCACTGTTGTGTTAAACTCCCGTCCTCCAAGAACAATCGGCATCCATCCAAGTATAAATATTAAAATTGGATTTGTTGCCAGAGACCAATATCCATCAAGATTTATAAGGAAAATCCTTAGCTTTTCAAGAGGTGAGATTATCTTGTTTTTGGAAAAATTGAACATTATGTAGGCAAAGTTTTCCACACCATAGGCCCATCTTCTTTGCTGCTTATATATATTTTTCATTGTTTGCCAAAATGTAGGAGCCAGATTTGCATCCATGGAAATTGGATAAGACATTGGAGTTACAATATAATCTCCATTAAACTTCATATAGCAGTTCCAGAAGATCCTTGAATCCTCACTGACCATATTGCTCTGCCAGTAGCCAACAGCATATAGGGTGCTAAAAGGAATTGAGTGAGAGCTAAAGGTGGCAAGTCTCTTTTGCCTCTCCTGCTGAACCATCTGCCAGAAAGTTCCAGAAAAGGCAACAACTCGTGAGACAGCAGGTGCCTCAAATATATTGTTATTAAATACTGGCACAGGCTGAAATGACGTATTATAGGGCTTTTCATTGGCCAAAAACATCCATGTCAAACATGCAAAATATTGCTTATAAACGATTGTGTCTATATCAAAGGCAGATACTAAAACCTCATGATATGGAATTTTGTATTTATCCAAAATCTCAATTCTTGCTCTCTCTGCAGCATAAGCTATATTGGAACCCTTACCTGCAATTTCTCCTTCTATTCCATCAGGGTGAACTGTAACTAAAAAATGACCAAACCTTTTGCCATATTTCTTTTTCATATTGGATGCAATCACAAGAGGCTCCTGTCCAGCTCTTTCCTCTGCAGCAAGGACAACTATAAATTTCTTTGGATTGTATTCAGACTCAAGCAAGGCCAGAAGAGTTTTTTCTACTATTGACTCATCCTCTTTATAAAAAGGAAGCATTATCATGTGATAGATGTGCTCGTATTTAAAATTTTTAAGCTTTTCTACCCAATCTGTATTCATGTGTTCCTTCAATCTCTTCCAGTTTTCCTTTAGATGAATGGAGAGATATGCTGTTTTTAAAAGCCAGAAGACATCAAAGGCAATGATGAAAACTGCTGCATAAAAGGGCCAAAAATATGAAGCAACAACAGCAATAATAATTGTTGCCCAGGAAAAGGCACCTGGTAGAATTTCCCAAAATCTGTATCTTAAATAATCAATACCTGTAAGCTCTGTGGCCTTGCCAATGCGCCACTTTTCATATCTATATTCCTGAGACATAGATTCTCCTGTGATGCTAAATTTAAACATAAAAAACTAATATTATGTGGAATGGTCAAGAATATTTAATAGAAGTGAAAGCATTATTAATTATCAAAAATAAAAATTTTAGATTGCAGATATAAATCTTATAGCCTTTTCTTCTGGATCTTCATAAAACTTTGCATTATCAATTGGCGTGTCTATTTTTCTTACGCTTTTTTTAATATTAAGAATCGTTCCAGGAAAAATTCTTCCCTTAACTATAATAAAAGGCTCTCTTTCCAATTTTAGCCGCTCTTCAATCCCCCATGATTCTTCAATCAATTTTTGCAAAGCAGCATTGGCTTTGTTAAGATCATTGATAAACACAAGACATTTTTGTTTTTTCTGAGGAGGAAGTATTTTTAGATATTCTTTTACATTCTTAAAGAGTTCCTCTCCAAATTGCATCTTCATTGTAGTAGTTATTTCTTCAATACGTTCACGGGCAATTTTAATCTCCCCACGTTTTTTGTTGAGCTCTTCTTCAACAGCAAAATTTCTACCTACAGTGAGAGTCGTAGGAGTTTCCGTCTGAGTTCCTATTGTGGCGGATTTAATTTCGTATAGCGCTACCAATTTTCCGCCTATAATCTTTCCATTTTTCCCTGTAACCTCTATTGTGTTGTAACTCAAAACATCACAGTTAATAATGGAATCAGCAACAACTACATTGCCTCCTGCTTCAATTTTTGAATTTTGAATAAATTTAGCAAAAACATCACCCTTTGCTATAAGCCGTGTGCCATCTTTGCCAACAACTCCCATCTTTACAGAAATGTTCCCACCTGAATATATGTAGGCATTGTCAACATCACCATCTATAAAAACATCTCCATCTGCATGAACCTTAAATCCGGGCTTTACAGATCCAAGAACCTTTACAGAACCATTAAACTGAATATTACCTGAATCTAAATCCACATCCCCAGGAATTACTGCCATAGGAAGGACGCTTACTTTATTATTTTGAATGTTTATACATCCATCTATTGCCGCAATATAAATAGTATCGTCAAATCCTGACTGGACAATATTATCTCCCTTTTTAAGTCCTCCCTTGTCTTCTTTAACAGCAGCAATCTTATCTCCAAAAACATCAAAGCCATCTTGAGATTTGACTCCAGGTATTCGTTTTAAGATCTCCTGATTTTTTTGCACCTGAATAATAGACTCCTGCTCCTTATAATCAATCCTTCCATCTGACAGAACCTTTCCGACCTTTTTTTCCAGACTTATAAGTGGCTCAAAATATTCATCATAGCCATTGACTGGAGCTTTACCCTCTGCTACAATAACACGGGCAAGTTGAGGGTTTTCCTTTGATAAGGAGTCTATCTGTTTTTCATACCTCTCCTGTGAGACAGTATAAACAACATTTTCTACATGTAGAACTTCCACTATCTCTTTATATGATGGAAATGAATTAAACTTGGAAGGATATACATAGTAATATGCATAGAGTTTATCTTTGGAATAAGACAGAGGAGAAAGCAGTTGTATTTTCCCATCTTTTAAAACAACAAAGCCATAATAAGATGAAACATAGGCTTTTAGACTTTCATCAAACCTCACCCCTCTTCCAAGGCTAATGGAGAAATAATCAAGCAGTTTATAATAATCATAGCCATCATCAATATATCTGGCTATCTCTGACTCATCATTTATATCAACAACACGGGCAACAATTTCATTTTCTGCAAAAAAATTATGTTTTGATGATAAAACAGTTTTCACCTCTCCTGAGGCATTCTTCTTTTTAACCAGAATACTTTGAACTGTAGGATCAAAATAAAAAATTATTTTCTTCATATCATACCCATGATTAGTCGATAATATATAACTTCGGCAGATAAAGTCAATCTATTTAACAATAAATAAATTACAAAAAATCTGCCCAATAACTAAAAGCCCCCCGTGAAAATTACGGAGGGCTTTTATAAGAAAAAAAGCTTTAAATCAAATAAGCCCTTTTTCTATGAGCAATTCTGCAATCTGTATAGTATTTAAAGCTGCTCCTTTTCTTATATTATCAGAAACAACCCACATATTTATTCCATTTTCAATTGATTCATCCTCTCTAATTCTCCCTACAAAGACATCATCCTTACCTGCTGCATAAATAGGCATTGGATATTCATTTTTTGCAGGATTATCCACAACTGTAATTCCTGGTTTTCCTTGAAGCAACTTTCTCACTTCATCTGCAGTGATCTTTTTCTCTGTTTCAATATTTATTGATTCTGAATGTCCATAAATAACTGGAATTCTTACAGCAGTTGCACTTACCTTGATAGAATTGTCTCCCATTATCTTTCGTGTTTCATTGACCATCTTCATCTCTTCTTTTGTATAGCCGTTATCTAAAAAAACGTCAATGTGAGGAAGAGCATTAAAGGCTATCTGATGAGGATAAACGCTAACCTTTGATACACTTTCACCTCTGGAAACCTCTGCTGCCTGTTTTAGACATTCCTCAATTGCCTTAAGCCCTGTGCCAGAAACAGCCTGATATGTGCTAACAACAATCCTCTTGATTTTTGCCATATCATGTATATGCTTAAGAGGAAGTAACATCTGTATTGTGGAACAATTGGGATTTGCAATAATTCCCTTGTGCCATTTTACATCATCAGGGTTAACCTCTGGCACAACCAGTGGCACCTCAGGATCCATTCTCCATGCAGAGCTATTGTCTATGACAATACATCCATCTTTGGCTGCATCCCTTGCAATCTGAAGGCTTACATCAGCCCCTGCTGAAAAAAGAGCAATATCATAGCCCTTAAAAGTATCAGCAGAAGGAGCCTCAACTGTAACCTTCATGTCGCCAAAATCAACAACAGATCCCACATCAACTAAATCCACAAATTTAATCTTGTTAATTGGGAACTTCCTTTGCAATAATATCTTCCTGAATTCATTGCCAACGGCACCAAGTGCACCAACAATAACAACATTGTACTTTTTCATTGTCTATACTCCCTTTTTATGTATTTGCAAAGTAAAGTTCGCCTAAAGACTTCTACCAATAGAAGACTCAAGCTCTGGATTTTCTCTATATAAAACAGCTATGTTACCGATTAAAGTCACAAGAGAAGCACCTGTGGACTCACTTACAGCAAGAGAAAGCTCCCGTTTTTCATCTTTAAAATCAACAAATTTAACTTTAATAAGCTCATGATCAAGTAAAGCCTTATCAACAGCCTTAATTAACTCCTGAGTAAGACCTTTTTGTCCTATCTGAACAACTGGCTTAAGATGATGAGCATGAGATTTAAGTTTTCGTTTTTGTGCTCCAGTAAGTTCTGGCATATCTACCTCATGAAAAAAATTAATCCAATTATTTACTCTATACATGGTGATCAAGTTTTTTTTATAAAATTATGCATCAATGCAAATTTTATTCCTTATATCTCTCGGGCCAGAGTCTCTTTAGCCTATCACGAATTGCCTTTTCACTTCCATTTTCAGTGGGATCATAAAATTTTGCACCTATAAGCTCTTTTGGAAAATAATTTTCGTAAACAAAATTCTCTTTATAATCATGGGGATATTTATATCCCTTTGAATATCCCATTTTTTCCATAAGAGATGTGGGAGCATTCCTTATATGGAGAGGAATCTCGTAATCCACTTTCATGGCAGCATCCTTTGCTTTTGCAATAGCCATATAAGAAGCATTGCTCTTGGGCGATGAGGCAAGAAAGGCTGCACATTGAGAGAGAATTATCTCTGACTCTGGCATGCCAATATTTTGAACTGCCAAAAGAGTAGAAACTGCGATATTTAAGGCAACTGGAGAAGCATTGCCAATATCCTCAGAGGCAAAAATAACCATACGTCTTGCAATAAATTCAGGATCCTCTCCTGCTATAATCATCCTTGCCATGTAATACAAAGCAGCATCAGGATCTGACCCTCTTAAAGATTTAATAAAAGCAGAAATAGTATCATAATGACGATCCCCTTTGCGATCATAATATATTGTAGTATTCTTGAAAGCCTCATGGACATCTTCTGCTTTAACATAACCATCTCCAGAAAGGACAAAGGCAACCTCAAGGATATTGAGCATTCTCCGCGCATCACCATTGCCAAGATTTATAAGCAAATTCCTTGCTTCATCATCAAAGGTTATATTCCCCTGCTTGAGTATTTTATCCCTTGCAACTGCATTATCAAGAATTTTAGACAAAGCATTATCCGAAAGCTTATGAAGTTTAAGCACTCTTGCACGAGACAGAAGAGGTGAAATAACACTGAAAGAAGGATTTTCAGTAGTAGCTCCTATCAAGACTATGTCCCCTGCCTCAACTGCACCCAATACAGCATCCTGCTGAGCTTTATTGAATCTGTGAATTTCATCAAGGAAGAGAAGAGTTTGTCTGCCCAGCCTTTTATTCTTTTCACCCTCGGCAATAACCTTACGGACATCTGCAACTCCTGAGGATACTGCACTGAGATAATGATATTCCATCCCGCAGGATGAGGCAATTATCTTGGCAAGAGTAGTTTTCCCTGTGCCTGGATCTCCCCATAGGATCATAGAAAAAACTCTGCCACTGTCAATTGCACTTCTTATAATTTTACCCTTGCCTGTTAAGTGCTCCTGGCCAATATAATCATCAATACTTTGAGGCCTGCATCTCTCAGCAAGGGGGATAATGCTGCTATCTGCAAATAAAGAAAGATCATCACCTGTCATATCATCACCATATATAAAAAGATATCACTTAAAGACCTCCCCAGCCTCTCTATACCACAATACAAAATCAAGATGATCAAGAGGAATTTTAATCTTTGCAGAGTATTGCCTTAAACTTGCCTCAATGGAAAGATAGGTCTTTCTTGTGAGAGTTTTTGGAATAGAATCAATTACACCAAGTACAATCATATTTTTAAGTATGTGTCTATCCAGAATGGCTAAATCTTGCCCAAGGCCAATGTTTCTTAAAAAATGGCTGGCTTCTTTATAGCCCATGCCCTTGACATTTTTTACAAGCCAATCTCTCTTTTCAATTGATGAGGAACAGGTGCAAAGGCAGTCTTTTATGCTGTTGCCACAAAGGAAGTTGCTTCTTGCTTCAGTTAAATACCTTGCTTTGTTATTGCGAAAACGCACCATGTTTATTGCAGCTGCTATATCCTCCCAATGTCCATCAAATAGCAAATCCCTCTCCAGCAAAAGATTAACAGCTCTCCAGCACTGTTTTGCACTGGACTGAGGAGTAAAGAGGCAAAAAGCAAGCTCAACGAACAAATCATTATTATCTCCACTTTCCCAGATCTTTTTAAAGTCATCAAGGCGTTTTTCGATCTCTGGCTTTATCTTTTTATAAATAGAGAGAATTTCCCTTTCATTCTCTTTAATAGTCTCTAAGGTAATTTTTTTATTCAGCATAAGCACCCTTTGTCTCATAAAAATTTTTCTGCAAAAAAAATAAAAGAAAAAAAATTTTTTCTGTCCCTTTTTTAGAAAAATTAGCTAAGTTATTAATATCAATAAATAAAAGGAGTTACCCATGACAGAAAAAAACTTAAAAGAAGGAATAAAAGCACCAGCATTTAAGCTGCCAGATGCTGATGGTAACGCTGTATCTCTTGCAGACTATAAGGGCAAATGGCTTGTGCTATACTTTTATCCAAAGGATAATACAAGCGGATGCACAACAGAGGCCTTAGACTTTACAGCGAGCCTGCCGCAATTTAGAGAACTTAATGCAGAGGTTGTTGGTATAAGCCCTGACTCATGCAAGAGCCACCAGAAATTTATAAGCAATCACTCCCTTGCTGTAAGGCTCTTAAGCGATGAAAGCAAGGAGGTTTTGCAAAAATATGGAGTGTGGCAAAAAAAGCAAATGTATGGAAAAGAATACTTTGGAGTGGTCCGCTCTACATTTTTAATTGATCCTGATGGTAAGATTAAAAAGATCTGGGAAAAGGTAAAAGTTGCAGGCCACATAGAAGAGGTACTGACAACGCTAAGGGGATTTATAGAAAAAAATTCTTAATAAATCACCAAAGGTCAATAAATTTTTCCTTTCTAAAAGCTAAAGTTGTTCTATTATAGAATTCTTTAGCAAATGACAAATAAAAACATTATCTATAATTTTTTCTTGACTATAAAATTTTCAGTGAAAAATTAAGTCTATAGCCAAAAACATCTAAAATTTTTTGACCTTAATACAAAAGAGGTATTTATGAACCGCGATCCCAATGCACTTTTTAATAACATCAACCAGCTTATGCAAGGTGGAGATAAACTAAATGTGCCTCCCAATTGCTTTGTGGAGATGAAAGGTAGAATTCTTGAATATCACGAAGGTTCAAGCATAAAAATAGCATTCCCTGTGGAAGAGAGATTTACAAACCCCGCGGGATTTCTTCTGGGAGGGATGATCTCTGCCTATTTTGACAACACCTTTGGTCCTTTTTCTTATCTTGAAACAAAGGCGCCAACAACAAGTCTTGACCTTAATGTAACTTTTATACGCTCCATTTCACCGGAGGAAAAGGAGATAATTTGCGAAGCTGAGGTTGTGAAAAAGACAAAAAGCTTTATAATATTTGAAGGAAAGGCCTATAACCCAGAAAACAAGCTAATTGCTATAAGCACCTCAAGAATGATGATCCTCTCTGGAAGATAAATTTTTGACTCTGACTTTAACAGCCAGTCAGAGTCAAAATTGAAATACATCAACGAATAACTGTAGCCTTTGCCTGAGTCATTACTACAGGTTTTATCTTTAATCCTTTAAGCTCTTTAAGGCTATCTGCAGTTTTTTGAGATATAATGCTATAGATAAGCTCCGCCTCCACAGTAAATTTTGTATCATCGCTTTTTATTGTTATATGCTCAAAATGTTCTTTCATTGGCTTGAGTCTTTTGTCAAAGAGGATCTCCTTTGCCTTAGCTAAATTATCTACCCTATTACCATTGCCATCTCCAAAGACAGTTCCAAAGATTATTGCCCTGCTATCAATATATCCCTTTTTATCTGGCACTCCTGATGAATAAACCACTTTCCCTGTTGAATCCTTCACAATAACCTTGAGCCATACCTGCCTTATATTGGACACACCTGTGGGCACCTCATGACCTGCACCATTATTTAAAAGCTTTATGACAACGCTATTGCCCTTCATTTTTTCCTCAATGGACATCGTTACAGCATTTTGCAGTCTATCCTCTGCCATTTTAACACGGATATTGTCCTTTTCTGTTGCAGGGATTACACTATTGCCACCAACAAAATAATGTGTAAAGATATGATCTCTTTGAGGTCCTCCATAGGCAGCTATTCCTGGATTTTTTTCTCTCTTTGTTGAACCTGTAGCAGGATGGCCAGGTCTTTGATACATGTGACAATCCTGACATTGAATCCCCTGATTTTTATAAGGGCTTGCACTCCACTCCTCATAAGTTGTCTCAAGCCATGTTCCATATACCACGTGCTTAACATTATGACATGTTCCACAGATTTCTGATTTTGTGTGAAAACTTGAAAACTCTGTTTTATGGAAATCAGCCTTTGAATCATTAAAAGGACCTCTTTTTATCCCTGGATCTGAATATCCATTTCCTGGATCCATTTTATACTTTGCATTATAAATAGCATAGGCTCCTGTAATTGAATGACAATAATCGCACTGAACTCCTTGAGTTGCAGGCTCCTGAATCTTTTTTATATCATCAGAAGTTCTTAGGGGATATCCACTGAGATAACCCACAGGAGTATGACACTTTTGGCAGCTCTCTGCCTCTAAAAGCTCATCATCGATTTTGATCCCCTTTAGACCATCTTTGGCAACTGCTAAAAAAATTTTATCCTTTAAGGAAAGCTGATGGAGAGAGCCTTTCCACTGAGTGAAAATATCACTATGACATCCTCCACAAACCTCTGGTGGCAAAAATCTTGAAAGTTCATAGTGAGCTTTAATCTCTGCTTCATTGGCAAAACCCAAGAGACAGAGAAACAGAAAAAAGACTATAAAATAAATTCCTTTCCTCATAAAAACCTCTTTTTTAAATTTATCTATTTTTATCATTCTGTGAGTTTAAAAAATTACAGAAAAAATTTTCTTAAAGATCTTAATCACACAGAAAGCTTTAAAAGCCAGAGTCTAAGTTAACCAGCTTTTGATAAAAATCAATGAAAAAGCTATCCTCTTTGTTTAATATTTATCAATTAGCTCATTCTTATCTATATTTAATAGCTCGCAAATCCGATTAAAAATCATTAAAGCAAAATCATAAAATTCTTTTGCATCTTCAAGTGATGGTTTTCCATTGGGAAGAAGACCTAAATAACCAGGATATCTTGATTCAATATATAAATCATCCAATAGCTGTATTAAAGTATCGTTTACATGGATGCCAATATCAACAATATCAATGAGAGCCTGAATTTTATGAGTCTTTGGAATATTTCTGCTATGATATTCAAGATAAGCTTTTAAAGATTTTTCAATAGCCTGTTGAGAATGAAAGGCTACCATGTTTGTAATATACTTGTTGTGTATAATGTCATTAAGCAAAAGTATATCATCATATGCTGCTTTTAACCAATCCTTTGCAATGTTCATAGCTCTATGCCCTTGCTTATTCCATTTCTATAGAAACTGCTATTTGTCATTATGAATTTTTCATACATTTTTTTTGTGTGAACAATTAAATCTATTGGAACAGTTTTTTGCAAATCTCTGATGGAATTTGAATACTTTAAATATATTTCGCTTTTTTCTTTCCAGTTTTGAGGTATAAAATCATCATTGGTTACCACATATAGATCTATATCGCTATCTGCCTTAGGATTTCCTGTAGCATAACTGCCAAATAATATGACCTTATAAGGATTTAAAGGACTCAGACGCTCCACAATGAGTTTTTTGATTATCTCAATATCTATCATGGATTATATCCTAATAAATAAAAAATTACAGAAAAAATTTTCTTAAAGATCTTAATCACACAGAAAGCTTTAAAAGCCAGAGTCTAAGTTAACCAGCTTTTGATAAAAATCAATGAAAAAATAAAAGACAGTGTTTCCATTCTTAACATTACCACACTCCCCCTGGACATTGACAATTAAAGATTTTAAATAATTATGATATTTAAAGCAGTAATTATGCCTAAATATATTTAGTGTAAAATCAAGAAAATATTATCCCCGAAGCCTTCGACAAAAGGGATAATAGAGTATTTTTATTTTAAAAGAAGTTAAGGAATAAATACTGTATTTAATGCAAAAATTTTATAAAAAACCCTATAAAAAAAATGGCTGGGCAATCATATATTTATAAGACTATTTAATAGTTGAAATTGGCCTCTAAAATTACATGGAAGACTTTGTAAGTGGAGGGACTATGTCAGATATATATTTAGTCTCTGATTACGGAAAATTATACAAAAATAATTATACGTTTAATTTTTTATATCCAGATGGGACAATATCTAAATTTTTTCCCCATAGCATAGAACGCATATTTATAATAGGAAATATTGAAATAACTCCTGAGGCTCTTAAGATGCTTATGCACAATAAAATTGAAGTTATATTTTTAAGCAAAAATGGATTATTTGACGCTAAGCTAATTTTTGCTGATAGCAAAAATGTATTACTACGGAAGAAGCAATATGATAAACTTAATAATGAGAGCTTTATACTTCGATGGTGTAAAAATATCATTGAAGGTAAAATACGCAATCAAATTGTTTTTGCAAACCGAATAAAGCGCAAGCATAAAGAGGCTACACAATTGCAAGAGATGCTAAATTCTATGAAAGAAATTTTGCTAAAACTTGATAATGCCACCAACGCAAATGAACTGCGTGGGTATAAGAGTGCAGTATTCATTTTTTAATGTCGAGATGAGCGGTGAAATGATGAATGAGTTAATCAATCGACTATTATTATTGATTGACAAAAGGAATAAAACATGTCTATATGAATACATGGCTAATACTATATGATATTAGAAACAACAAAAGATTACGCCGCATAGCAAAGTTAATGGAGCGATACGGTGTAAGGGTTCAAAAATCGGTCTTTGAAATAATGTGTAGTGAAAAAACCTTAGAGAAAATACGCTATAAATCAAAGGCTATTTTAGAAGAGGAAGATTCACTGATAATAATACGTTTATGTGCAAAATGCTGGCAAAAGAAAATACAGCATGGAGTAAAGACCGATGGTATAGGTGAGTATAAACAATACATAGTTCTTTGAAAACAAAAATTTGCCGCCTGTATTAAGTTAGATTTCATCTGACACATTCCTACTGTTGTTTGTCTGTAAGCTTAAATGTAGCATTTTCTCCTTCGCCAGAGGTATTGAATCTTTGAAAGTCTGCATAGGTGTTTTACCGAAACAATACTTTCCAGTGTGAGTGCGATGTTCGTTATATCCCATAAGCCACTGGTCTAAATCAGCTTGCAGTTCTTCAAGTGAATTGTAAAGCTTTTTCCTAAAAGCAACACGATAAAATTCATTAAGAATAGTTCCATGAAAGCGCTCACAAATTCCATTACTCTGTGGGCGGCGAGCCTTAGTTTTACTGTGGTCAATATTCTCAATGGCCAGATACAGTTCATATTCATGATGCTCCATATTCCCATAATATTCGATTCCTCAATCTGTGATAACACGCAGAAGCGAAATTCCATGCTCCTCAAAAAATGGTAATACCCTGTCATTGAGAATATCAGCAGCCACAAGAGCATTCTTGCGATCATAGAGTTTTGCAATAGCAACTTTGGAATATGTGTCTATAAATGTTTGCTAGTATATCCTACCTACACCCTTTAAAGTGCCAACATAAAATGTGTCTTGCGCCCCCAGATAACCTAGATGCTCTGTTTCTATTTCTCCACTCTCCTGCTTTTCTTCCTTAGCCTTCTCCAGTGCTATAAGCTGAGCCTCTGTAAGAATGAGACCATCCTGTGCTACTTTCGCTTCTAATGCAGCAAGTCGTTTCTTCATTGTCTCCAAATCATGACGCAGCCAAATACTCCTCACTCCTCCATCGGAAACAAATATACCTTTCTTCTTTAACTCGTTTGATACTCTAAGCTGACCCCATGCTGGCTGCTCAATAGCAAGTTGCACCACTGCTTCTTCTATCTCAGAGGCAACCCTGTTCTTAAATATAGGCTTCTTACGGCTAATCTCCTGCAATGCAGATTCTCCACCTGTTTCATACAAGTCCTTAAAACGATAAAAACTATCCCTCGAAAACCCCATTATTTTACATGCCTGGGATACATTACCAAGCTCCCGTGCTAAATTTAGCAAGCCAAGCTTGTTTTTGATAATCTTTTGTTCTCTCGTCATAGGACATTCCTCCTTAAATATTAGTTCAGCTGTTTCGAGATATCGGAATGTCAGATTAAATCTTTACTACTACAGTCGCTTACTATGCCAACTTCTCCCATTCAAAATTCACTATATTTCTTTTTTCTTTGCTAAACTCTATGCCCAGTATATATATATCTCCATACATCCCTTGATACTTCTCATAATACCTTCTCTCTTTTATCTGTTTTAAGGCTCCCCCTTCTTTATCCTTATCCACCACCTTAAACTCCAGTATATATACCCTTCCCCTGTATATCACCGTTATATCTATCCTACCTACAGAGGTTGCATCCTCAGTTATTGTATGCAACCCACTTCCATTCAACAAGGCATATATTACCGATGCATAATACCCTTCATACCTATCTATCTCATTCTTCCTATACCACTCACCAGGAATACTTGAAAAAAAGCTATATAATATCTCTCGTAATCTACTTAGATCGTTGTTTTGTAGTGCTTCTATTATATTTATCTGGGATTCTTCTTTATCTGATATCGATGGTAATGTATCATTTAAATAAAAATTATTAAAACTCATTTTCACTTCTATGTTTGGATAGGTCAATTCATAAAAAGTCTTCTCCGTTAGTCTTTTTTTCTCTTTTATCGTTAAATAACCTGTCTGAAATAAAATATTTTCTATCTTAATAAAATCAATATCAAGGTTGGATACTATTTCTTCACTGGCTTTTAGTGATTCTAACTTTGGCAAATAAAATCTGTTTTGCAAAATCAACTTCATTAAAAATGTTGGCGTACCTGTCTCAAACCAGTATGAACTATAAGTTTTTTTATCCAAAAATAACAATATATCAAAGGGATTATACACCTTCCCTCCAAGCCAGCTATATCCATTATACCATCTCTTTACCTCATCTTTATCCACGTCTTGCAATCTATCGCTAAATACTTCCTCTAAGTCGTCCTGTGTATATCCACATATTGTTGAAAATCTTTCATCTATCGTTATATCGTTTAACTGATTTAATCCACTAAATATCGACACCTTTGAAAACCTTGATACCCCTGTTATAAATACAAGCTTTAAATAAGGATCTGCATCTTTTAATACTGAATAAAAATCCTTCAATATCTCTCTATTTTCTTTTGCTATTGCTATCTCCTCTATCCTGTCCAATATTGGCTTATCATACTCATCTACCAACACTACTACTCTTTCCCCATACTTTTCTGAAAGCTTCTTAATTGCCTCTTCTAACTTTCCTGAATTTGATGGTTTTTCTAACTTTATATTGAAATTATTCTCTATATCCATAAATTCTTCTAAAATTTTTGTATTTAAATCCTGCGATGTAATATGAACACCCTTTCCAAAGCTTATCTTTATTACTGGATGTTTCTTACTCCAATCCCAGTTATCATATAAATATAATCCCTTAAATAACTCCCTACTCCCCAAAAATGCTTCTTTCAGTGTATCCAGAAATAATGATTTCCCAAACCTCCTTGGTCTGCTTAAAAAATAATATTTTCCACTTTCTGATAGCTCTTTAACAAATGGAGTTTTATCTACATAATAATAGTTTTCTTCCCGTATACTTTTAAAACTCTGTATCCCTATGGGGAGTTTTTTCATTGCCGCTTACCTCGTTCTATAACCTGATCTTTAAACTATTATATAATGTCACAGGCGACCTGTCCAGCAATTCTTTTTTTATTATCTGAGATCCTTTCAGTTTGTCATCCTGAGGAGTCCCGACTTGGACAGAATGACGAAGAATTCCATTGTTGAAGCATCTGATATCCATCCTCCGTTTATATCGATTTTACACACTGCCATCCAGAGGAATATGCATGCCACTCTGTCATCCTGAGGAGAGCAGCGACGAAGGATCTCGCCGTTTTATTAAAGATAGATCCTACCCCTTCGACAGGCTCAAGGCAGGGCTTCGCTCTGGATGACATTGTTTTATCATTCGAAGAGGCGTAGTCTCAAAGAATCTCGCCCTTTTCACAAAGGCTCAAGTCCATTGCCCTTTGCTGAATCTATTATTCTGCAAGAAGCTGCACTTGCCAATAGCTTCTATTATGCTTTGTCCTCTTTCTCTTTAACTGTGGTTTCCATTTTTGAACTACCTCCTTTTTTTAGAAGTTTTTATCACAGTCTTTCGATTTTTTCAAGAAGGGTTATCTGGAGGGATAAAGAATAGTAGAAATTTTATATACCTCTTAGAGCTTTAGGTTGAAAATAGACCGCATGTTTATCTACAATAGTAGAAATTTTATATACCTCTTAGAGCGTCTTGCTCCTCGTTCATCTACTTTATCTACAATAGTAGAAATTTTATATACCTCTTAGAGCCATTCGACACTAAACGATCTATTCATTGGATCTACAATAGTAGAAATTTTATATACCTCTTAGAGATAAAAGAGCGTGGATTGTAGTTCCACATCTACAATAGTAGAAATTTTATATACCTCTTAGAGTCTCAATGAGGGTAAAACAACAAATAAATCTACAATAGTAGAAATTTTATATACCTCTTAGAGAGCCTTGCAGCCGTCAACGGCGTGACAGTATCTACAATAGTAGAAATTTTATATACCTCTTAGAGTTAAATCAAATAAAAAATAATATTAATATCTACAATAGTAGAAATTTTATATACCTCTTAGAGAGGAGGATTAGAAGAGTTTTCTATATCATCTACAATAGTAGAAATTTTATATACCTCTTAGAGTTCTTGAGGTAAATCCACACCATCAAATCTACAATAGTAGAAATTTTATATACCTCTTAGAGCAGCAACAAATTTTGTTATACATAAAATCTACAATAGTAGAAATTTTATATACCTCTTAGAGAATAGTTCCTGCTGCATCGCTCGTCTTAATCTACAATAGTAGAAATTTTATATACCTCTTAGAGATTTTTAAATCTAAACTGGCATTCATTATCTACAATAGTAGAAATTTTATATACCTCTTAGAGATGTATGTATTGCTTTTTCTGTTTTTTCATCTACAATAGTAGAAATTTTATATACCTCTTAGAGGTAAAGGTGATTTTCAATTTGCAGATTATCTACAATAGTAGAAATTTTATATACCTCTTAGAGATAGAAATAGCCCTTTGCCAATTGTTTGCATCTACAATAGTAGAAATTTTATATACCTCTTAGAGAGGTAATTCGCAATAATGTCAAGCTTTTTTTAAAAAAAACTCTTTTAAAAGAAATAATAACACTTTAAAATACAACAAGAATAAAACCCAAACTCTTTTATAGATATTTTTTTAAAAAAAATTTCATTAACACTCAGGTTTGCAAATTACACAATCAAAACATCAGTTTCCCTATTTTTGGCATTACCATAACGAGTTATTTTGCAATTTTCACTTAAATGAAAAATTAATATACTATCATTTTGAGTAAACTTTTTTTCAAAATAATTTCTTATTTCTGCTTCTATATTCTTCAAAACTCTCTCGCTGTTTTTTATCTCAAAAACAGAATACTGAATTCGCTCCCCATATTTTTCTAAAAATTTTGAAAATTTTGTTCGTAACTTTGTATCACTAATATCATAAGAAATAAGCAACATCTCTATTCCTTTATCAAAAACTCAGGATATTCAGAAATATCTTTTCCCCTCATGAAACACCTATAATATTTTTGGACATACAAAAAGATATCTTCTTTATACTTTACCAACTCTTTTAAAAGCCATCCCGTATATTCTTTGTTTTTATCTATTCTCAAAATATATTGTCCCTTTATGTTAAGAAAATCATCCTTTTTAATCTGACCAAGATTATAGCTTTTTCTTATCTTGTTATCTATAATACATCTAAAAGGTTCCACCAGATCGCAAACTAAAGACTTCCTTTGATAAAAACTTCTATGATATACCCCTCTAAAAACATCAAAACCGTAAAGATTAAGCATAGCATCTACAATATTAAATAAAAAGGTATAACCTATATCCAATAAAGTATTTGTAATATCAATTTTTGTTCTTGGTTTTCTACCATGCCAATCTAAATCTTTAAACCATTCCCTGAAAAAAAGTTTTGTGGTAATACCTTCTATACCCAAAAGATTCTTCAAATTAAAATCCGAATAATCATAATTTAAATAACTTTCAAGTTCAGATATAACATCTTTCTGATGATCATTTTTATTCCTTATATTTTTCAGTAAAATTATTTGATTCTTTATTTTATTATGGACAATATGACCTGCTATATTTAGACCATCATAATTATACTGCTTCTCTCTCAATAAAAAATTTCCATCTGCAGCAGAATTCCACACACCAACAACCCTAAATCCATAAGAAAACAAATATATTGAAAATCCAAACTTTTTACTACGCTGCAAAATTCCTGATGTAAGAGTTGTATTACCAACAATCCATAAAGAAAAAATTCTATAACAAGAAAATTGTAATACCGTTTTCCCGTCTTTATCGCTAATCAGAAGGTTGTCGTTCTTGAAAGAGACTGTTTGCCCCTCTGTTGTAAAACAGATAACTATTGTCTTCTCTATAAAATCAGGTAAACTCACCATAGGCAATAATCACAGAGATTAGCATATATACAATTCTTGCATTTCTCAGCATTAGGCTTAAACTCCTTCCAGCTAAGATCAAAAGTGTTTATATCATCTATTACTCTTTCAAATTTTAAAAACATCCCCTGATCTGCCTCTGGCAATGGAATTATATAATTTTTATTATGACTCTTATCATATAAAATGATCTGATTAACTGTATAGCCCATTTCTCTCAAAGCAAACAGTTGTCCATACAGCTGAAAAACATACCCATCATAAATCTTAACTATTCTGTTTTTTCTCTCAATCAATTTCCCTGAGTTTATATCAAATATATCAATTTTACCTACAAGATTATATTTTTCACAAAAAACCTCTATCCCCATCAGAACATCTTTTCGAGTAGAATAACCTCTGTTATCAATGGACTCATGAGCTGATTTTCCATTTATCTGAATTTCACTATGATACATATTTTGTTCCACGCTGCCATAGACCTGATGGAAATATATGGAGCGTGGACAGAATATAAAATCATTTAACATTGAAATTGCGATATAACTTTCCATTTTCTCATTTTGGCAATTTTTTATTCATTATTAAAAAGTTAATCCAATCGTCTTTTGATATAGACAAATCAAGCTTTCCCCCTGCTTTAACTCTTTGAACTATCATCAAACCCTTTAGTGCTATATTATAAGCTCCATTAGCATCAGCATCAAGTGGCAAAGTGTTATTATTATCCAGAGTACAGAAAAATTTGCCTGAAGCATTTTTAACAGGTGATAGAATAAAATCCTGCTCTTCGCTTCCTTTTTTACCATTGTTATATCGTAAAGATACCAATATTTTTAATAAATACCCCAATTCTTTAAAAAACTTTGATTCATCTATATTCAAAATTTCACTTTTTAAATCATTTGATTTTTCATAATTAATACCTTTACTATTAAGAAGTTTTTTTAACTCTTCATTTACATTTATCTTACAATAATTGATTTGATTATTTTTTCTTTCTACCTTAAAACGATCATGATGAGTAGAACATAGAATCCATTGAAATTCTTTTAATTCAGCATTAGCTTTATTTTGTGATTTTTTTGTTAATTGATTTGCTGATTCAAAATTGATCATTTTGCAATAAAATTCAAAATAATCTTCTTTTTTATTATACACTATTTTATCAAACTTAGAAAAGGTTTCCTTAGAACGTGCTAAATTTGAAACATCAATATTTAAGAAATTATAAAATCCTGTTGTTGGATCTATTTTACTGGTATATTGCGCGGGAACATAAAAAATCATTCCACTTTGTTTACCTAATGCTTTGAAAGACTTAAATGGTGCTGATAGTTGATATGCTCGCAAACTACCTCCTGGTTCACAAAGATTTTTTTCTTTAAATACCAGGTAGCTTAGTTTATCTATAAGCATCTTTTCAAATTTTTGATATACCTGCTTTTCAACCTTAAATCTACCACGCTTAAAGCCAAAATTTAAATCTTCCATAACCAGTATAGCTTTATAGTCCACCATTAATCTTGCTATTTGATGTATTACCTGTGACAAATACCCTTCTTTAAGCTCCTTTATGTTTTCAATAACATCCCAATTTTGACGGGCAGCAAGTCGCTGTTTTTCTTTTTCATTAAGCTTTGCATGGTAGTCAATTTGCTTTTGATATTTAGGTAATTCAATAATATTAAGCGATTGTTGTTTAACTATGTTACCATTAGAATCTATAAGCGATAGATACAGTAAATTACGTTCACCACGGTCGATACCAATTATATGGATTTTTTCATTTGTAGCAGCGATATAATTTTTAACCATTTCATTTACTTTTTCATCACTCTTTGCCAAAAAATTAAGAGTAATAGGAACATGAAAAAGAAATTTATCTTCAGAATACCTTTTATCTTTGATTATGGGATAATCAAATTTATCTTTTAATTCATTATAATGATGACCTTTCCTCCTTATTTCTTCAGGATACTCAATAGATTTCTTTCTATAAAAGACCTCTGCCTTACCGTTTAACTTGTATACAACATTTTTTAAATTATCTTCGCTGAAAAGATTTTTAAAGTAAATGGTGTGAAGATTTGGATTACTTTCATCTTTACGTTTCTTATTTTCAGAAAAGTCTTTATTGTAAATTTGGAAAAGATATAGCTTTCCTTCATTGACCAGTTGATCTATATAACTTGTTTTAATTGTTTTAAAAAATAATTTATATCCTTGATTTTCCACATCCTTATAAAATTGACTTATATCATCATAAGCTGTTGTCTTTTTAAATTTGAAATTAAAAACACTCCAGTCTCCATTTTTTGAAATTGAATTTTTATAAAAATCAATTAATTTATGTAGGCTTTCCTTATTAAGCGATTCGCCTTTTTTGAATTCGCCTTTATTATATAAATTCTGAATATCTTGATTAGGTTTATAATACTCAATATTTTTGTTAGAAAAGAAAACTTTGCGAAGCATTCTATTTGGCCCAGGCAGTAATTTATAAACCATTTTCTCATAATAATCATCTCCAGGTTCTTCATCATATTTTTTAAATATTTTATTGTCACCTTTATTCATTATACCTAAATAATATTTGTTATCCTTTCTCAATATAACACCTAAATTTGCTTCTTCTTTATTCAAATCCCAACCATCCAGTAGTGTTGGTGAATTGAATGTTAATACAAACTTTTCTTCAGAAAATGGTTTGCGTGTCATGTAGTTACGCACCCTGTTATACAGGGTATTTAATGGACGCAATGTTTCATAATAATCCGTTAATTGATTATAAAAATCATAATTCATATTATCAAGGCTATCATCCACATATAGAAGCTTTATTGTGTTTTGTAATAACTTGAGGGAATCTAAAAATTCTTTTATAATAGCAACTTTTCCCTTATCTTGATGCAAATCCTTTCTGTTGTCACGGTCTTCCTTCAATAAAGGTTCAATCCTTTTATATCGTTCATTAATAAGATTTATTATATTATTATTAGTATTTTCTTCTCCATCATTAACCTTCATTTCTTTAAAATATATTAAAAATGCCTTTTGATCAATATCCTTATATTCATCATTTGTTTGTTTATAATAGACAAGAGCATCTTGAATTTCTTTCCATGAATAATAATCTTTTTTATTTTTCTTTGCATCAATTGAATTATAAAAGTTACCTAATGCATCACGTATTAAATTCCATTGGCCATAAACATCATTTGATATAGTCGAAAGATTTTCATTTTCAAAATACATTTCTTCAAGTTGGTTATTTTTTAATTTATCTAAATTTTGTAACAAACTTTGAATTTTTGATAATAAATTATACTTTTTACCACTTATAGGGCCTTTTGCATCAATGATACATTTATTCCAGAAATCAAAAATAGATTGTAAAACTTCATTATCCTTTTCAAAAGCAGGTACAATAAATGAAGCTGAATTTTCTTCACTTAAAATTTGCTTATAAAGTGGTTTTAACAATGGTAATTTTTTGTCTTTATTATGTTGATTAAAAAGATTTATATACTCGTTTAATCCCTGCACTTTTTTTCCATCAGCCTTTACTTTTCCTCCAATTATTGTATTATATCTTGTTATATCATTTTGAGTTAAAGTGTTTTGAAAATATTCAATGTTAAAAATATCTTTTAATTTATTATTAGCTAATTCTTCTTTCAGTTCTTTCTCAATGCTATGAATGTTACTTCTATCCAATTCATTAATAATTTTCTCAAAACGAATATTATTTGTTATAAATACAGGTAAATTTTCATGGATTATTCTATAAGCTATAGCTGTAGATTCCTTATCTTCGGAATACATATTCTTTCTGTTTTCTTGAAAATCCTTAAAATGTGTTGTAAATCCCTTAAAAGCATTAAGAGCATTACTTTCCTCTTGATTTTGAGCTAATGAAATGAATTCTTCATCGTCGAAAAGTTTCTTTTTAAACAATATTTCATAACGTGCTTTTATTTTTTTGGATTGACTATGATTAGTTTTTCCCTGCAAAACATTTACAATTAATTTCCTTAAATCTTTCTCTATTTCACTTAATTGCTTTTTGTCTTTTTCATCTTTATCTTTCTTAACATATAATTCTTTGTATTGAGTTAATAATGAAATATTATCTTTAAAATTTGCCAAACTCAATGCTTCATCTATATGTTTTCTGTGAAAGCGATCAATAATATTTTTAACTATTTTATATTTTGCAGCCAGATCTTCATCATGTTCCAATATTTCGGCTATTTTAATATTCTCCAATGTTTTCCCAACAGGTCTTAATTCAAAACGCAATGTTTTTTGCAAAGGATATAAATTAATGAAATCTTGGTATTTTATAGTCATAAAAAATTCCCTCTTATTTATGATAAAGTTATAATATCTTTATACTCTAATAACATATAGTATTGCAACCCATTTTTGCTATTTTTCCACAATATTCTCCAAAATCATAGGAAATCACTTCCTATGATTGATTAAATTTATAAAAAAACTTTTTTATATCTC
>Ga0255347_1002341_pt1 | contig 27206 bp, 20 predicted proteins | sample wastewater_treat_2_FD_192479 | JGI IMG/M metagenome (GOLD analysis project Ga0255347, IMG submission 192479) | Wastewater microbial communities from Lulu Island WWTP, Vancouver, Canada - plant24 | ecosystem: Engineered > WWTP > Wastewater > Unclassified | place: Canada: Vancouver, British...
AGATATGGCCGACAACATCCTGGACCGCCAGAAGCATCCCGAATGGCAGGGAGACAGGACCAAGATGGTCTACGCCTTCCCAACCAATGAAAAACTCTGGGCGCAGTATGCCGAGATCCGAGCCGATTCCCTGCGGAACGATGGGGATGGATCTGAGGCCACAGAATTTTATCGCCAGAACCGAGAGGCGATGGATGCCAGTGCGATTGTGGCCTGGCCTGAACGTCACAATAACGATGAACTATCGGCTATCCAGCACGCCATGAACCTGAGGTTTCGGGATGAAGCGGCCTTCTTTGCCGAGTACCAGAACGAGCCGATCGTGGAGGCCGAAGGCGAGGATATGCTTAACGCCGATGAAATCGCCTCCAAACTCAACGGGTACAACCGCAGCATCATTCCGGTTAGCTGCAATCTCCTGACCCTGTTCATCGATGTCCAGCAAAAGGCGCTCTTTTGGATGCTGTGCGGATGGGAGGGGGATTTTACCGGGTACATTGTCGATTACGGCACCTGGCCCGATCAGAAACGGCTTTACTTTACCTTGCGGGACATTCGGCGGACCATTGCCCAGCAAAAACCAGGTGCCGGCCTGGAGGGCGCCCTCTTCAATGCCCTGGAGAAATTGACCGAGGAGAAGTTGGGCCGGTTCTACCGGCGGGAGGACGGCCTGGACATGAAGATCGACCGTTGTCTGATCGACGCCAACTGGGGACAGAGCACGGATGTCATTTACCAGTTCTGCCGGCAGTCGAAGTTTGCCGGAATTGTTCTGCCCAGTCATGGCAAATATGTCGGGGCCTCGTCGATTCCCTTCTCCGAATACAAACGCAAAAAAGGAGACCGGATCGGTCTGCACTGGCGAATTCCTAATACGGCCGGCAAACGCGCCGTTCGGCATGTCCTGATCGATACCAACTACTGGAAGAGCTTTGTCCACGCCCGGCTGGCGGTGGCCATGGGGGATCCAGGCAGTTTGTCCCTGTTCGGTCGAGATGAGACCACTCATCGTCTATTGGCTGAACACCTGACGGCCGAGTACCGCATCCAGACCATGGCTCGGGACCGGGTGGTCGACGAATGGAAGCTGAAGGCCATCCGCCCGGACAACCACTGGCTGGACTGTTTGGTTGGGTGCGGTGTGGCGGCCTCCATGGAAGGAGCCAAACTGTTCGGAACCGAAATTAACCAGGAGAATCGACCTGCACGAATACGGCTCTCCCAACTCCAGAAAGGCAGGCAACTATGCAGGACGTAAAAGGAAAACCCTCCAAAGGACTAGTTTGTAAGAGATGTGGGGGGCGAAAGTTCAAAGTCATCTATACCCGGGCTGCTCACGGCGGCCGCCTGATGCGACGCCGGCAGTGCTGCACGTGCGGCAGACGGTTTACCACCTGGGAGTCGACGGCGTATCAATAAGCGAGCAACGCTGGCTCAGAACCCCTTTACAGAAGCATACGATGTTCCACGGTTATCCCAGATATTTTTTGAAAGAACTTGACAAAAAGAACCGAAGTGTGTAAAAGTATCGGTACTTATGCTCAATATACGAGGTATTTACACAGAATGAAAAAAAACCAGAACGCAGACAAGATACTGAAATATGCCCGGGAACAGGGGATGATCCGTGTTCGAGATGTCCTCCGGGAGGGGATTCACCCTGAATACCTTCGGAGGCTTTGTAAAAAAGGGATGCTGACGAGAGTGGGGAGGGGAATATATATCCCTGCAGATAGTGAGATCTCTCCCCATATCGGTCTTGCCCAGGTCGCCAAACGAATCCCTCACGGGGTTATCTGCCTTCTTTCGGCCCTGCAGTTTCACGACATCGGCACTCAAAGTCCTTTTGAAGTCTGGATTGCCATTGACGGGAAAGCCGCCCAGCCCAGGATCGAATACCCGCCGGTCCGGATTGTGCGTTCCTCCGGTCAGGCCCTGACAGAGGGGGTGGAAAAGCATTCCATCGGAGGGACAACGATTCGAGTCTACAGCATCCCGAAAACGATTGCCGACTGCTTTAAATACCGGAACAAAATCGGACTGGAAATCGCTTTGGAGGCCCTGAAAGATTGCCGGCAGCGGAAACTTTGCACCAACGACCAGCTATGGAAATACGCAAAAATCTGCCGCGTAACAAAGATCATGAAACCCTATCTTGAGGCTCTTCTATGAAGGAAAAAAGCAGGAATCTGGTCGCTTCGGTTCGACAAAGGCTGCTCAATCTCAGCCAGGAAAGAGGAGAAGACCCCAACCTGATTTTCATACGCTATGCCCTTGAGCGTTTCCTGTATCGTCTGTCCCGTTCCAGGCAATCCGGCAAATTCATTTTGAAAGGTGCGCGGCCCATGGGGCTAAGACAAGCAGCCGGATACGGCTCTTTTTTCCTTCGATGTCTACCGGTGTACTCATTTTCAAAAGTTCCGCATTTTTCATTGGAACCCTTCCATCTTTTTGACATAATCGGATATGACAACTGAATAAGGCGTTGGGCTTGCGACTGATCCTCGCAGGTAAAACGAAAGATAACAAGGCCGTGTGGGGCCACACCCCCATGCGGCCTTTTTTTGTTAGCCGACGCCTGGTTGTCTTTGAGCGGGATAGAGCAAGGGTGAGCTCGCGAGGTTCATGCCCTCGAGGTTGAAGGTTCAAGTCCTTCTCCCGCCCGTATGGCTGAAGACTTGAAAAATTCGATCCAGGAGAACGCCTCGGGCCCTCGGAAAGCCAGCGGAGATGCCGGTTCTGTGGAGCAGCATTCCCTGACCGACCAGATTGCCGCCGATAAGTACCTGCAGTCTAAACAGGCCGCGGCGACCAAGGGCCTGGGAATCAAGATCCTGAAGATTTCCCCGGGAGGGACGAGCTGATGTGGCCGTTTAGGACCAAAACCAAGCCTGCCCGGATCTCGCTGCCGGTGACGCTGCATGCCAAGTACGATGCGGCGCAAACCACCCGCGAGAACCTTCGCCACTGGGCGATGGCCGACGGGCTGTCGGCCGATGCGGCGGCTTCCAGCGATGTCCGCAAGACCCTGCGCCAGCGGGCACGGTACGAGGTGTCCAATAATTCCTATGCCAAGGGGATTATCCTGACCCTGGCCAACGATTGCGTGGGAACCGGCCCCCGGCTGCAGGTTTTGACAGAAGATGATGCCTTCAATCGCAAGGTCGAGGGGGCCTTCAGCCTGTGGGCCCAGCGAGTAGGCCTGGCAGCCAAATTACGCACCATGCGGATGGCCAAATCCACCGATGGAGAGGCCTTTGCCATCCTGACGGGCAATGGGGCTATTCCCGGCCCGGTCAAACTGGACGTGCACCTGGTGGAGGCCGACCGGGTCACCACCCCGCCCCTGAAACGGATGGACGAAAACACCCTCGACGGCATCGAACTGGATTCTTTCGGCAATCCGGTGCGGTATACCATCCTTCGTTACCATCCGGGCGACCTTCGGGCCACCTTGGATGATTTTGATAGTATCGGTGCGGATGCGGTCATCCACTGGTTCCGGGCGGAGCGTCCCGGCCAGCATCGGGGTGTGCCGGAGATCACCCCTGCCCTGCCGCTGTTTGCCCAGTTGCGGCGATATACCCTGGCGGTCCTGGGGGCCGCTGAAACCGCCGCTGATTTTGCAGCGGTCCTGTTTACCGATGCCCCGGCCAATGGCGAGGCGGCCTCGGTCGAGCCGATGGATGTGGTCGAGCTGGAAAAACGCATGGCCACCGTCCTTCCGGATGGCTGGAAGCTGGGCCAGATCAAGGCCGAGCAGCCTGCCACCGCCTATGGAGAATTCAAACGAGAGATTTTGAATGAGATCGCCCGCTGCCTGAACCTGCCCTACAACATCGCCGCGTGTAATTCGTCGGGCTACAACTATGCCTCCGGTCGTCTGGATCACCAGACGTACTACAAATCCATCCGGGTCGAACAGGCAGATATGGCATCGGTGGTGCTGGATCAGATCCTGGCTGCCTGGATCTATGAGGCGATGCTGTCCAGCGAGTTTGCCACGCTGCGGACCTTATCCAACCTGCCGCACCAGTGGTTCTTTGATGGGACTGAACATGTCGACCCGGCCAAAGAGGCCAATGCCCAGGCCACCCGGCTCCAGTCCAATACCACTACACTGGCGGCCGAATATGCCCGCCAGGGCAAGGACTGGGAGACCGAACTCCATCAGCGGGCCAAGGAAAAGAACCTCATGACCCAACTGGGCCTTTTAGAGGAAACCACCCCCCTAACCGTAGAGGACGACGATGAAGAAGAATAACCTTCCCGAGACGATTCACTTTGAATGTTCCCTGACTATCGAAGCAGCGGGTGATGAGAAGCAAGTTCCGCAGTTTTCGATGGTGGCCTATACCGGCGGGCCGATGAAGATCGCCGGTTTTACCCATCCGGTCGTGGTGGACCTGGAGGGACTGGCCATTGACCGGCAGAACATTCCCATCCGCCTGGATCACAATCCCAAGCAAGGGGTCGGACATACCCATCGGGTCGCTATCGAAAACGGGCAGGTGGTCGCCGAGGGTTTGTTCTCTCGTGATACCAGCTGGGCCCGGGATGTGGCCAACAGCGGCTCTCGGGGTTTTCCCTGGCAGGCCAGCATCGGGGCGGACATCCTCGAGGCTGAGTTCATTCCCCACGGCAGTCAAATCCAGGTAAACGGCAGGACCTTCGATGGTCCTTTGTATGTCATCCGCAAATCGATCTTGAAGGAGATCAGTTTCGTGGACAGCGGCGCAGATACCCACACGTCCGCTCAGGTAGCGGCACAATTTGATGAGGACAATCCAATGAAAAAAGAAAACAAAGAAAAAGAAACAGACCTCCAGACAGAGGTCACCCCCGAACCGGCCAAGACGCCGGAACAAATCCAGGCCACGGCCGATCCGGTCCTGGAGATCCGCAAACAGGCGGCCGGCGAGACCAAACGCATCCAGGCCATCCGGACGGTCTGCGATGGCAAGTTCCCGGACATCGAGGCAAAGGCCATCGAGGAGGGCTGGGATGTCACCAAGTGCGAACTGGAGGTCCTGCGGGCTTCGCGTCCCAAATCGCCGGCCGTCCATGTGCAGCGGTCCAATAGCGAGCCGAAGATTTTTGAAGCCGTCGCCTTACTGGCGGCCGGCATCCCGGACGCTCGCATGCAGGCGATGTATGATGCGCCCACGCTCGAAGCAGCCGACCGCCTGCGCGGCATCGGTATCCAGGAATATTGTGAACGCATTTCCGGTGCCGGCAGCTTCCCGCGCTTCCGGCGGGATGCCTCCGGGTGGCTGCAGGCGGCCTTCAGTACCACCTCCCTGCCGGGCATCCTGTCCAATGTGGCCAACAAGATGCTGCTGGAAGGATACAACTACATCGAGGATGCCTGGCGGCGGATCTGCAAGATCGCCAGCGTCAACGATTTTAAGGAGCATACCCGCTACCGGATGACCGGCAGTTTCAAGTTCCAGCAGGTCGGAGCCGATGGGGAGCTCAAGCATGGCAAGCTCGAAGAGATGCAGTACGGCCAGAAGGCTGATACGCACGGGATCATGTTTGCCCTGACCCGCCAGATGATCATCAACGATGACCTGGGCGCCTTTGCGGACATTCCCCGATCCATCGGCATGGGGGCCGCCGAGGCGATTGCCGATGCGGTCTGGGGTCTGCTGCTTTCCAATCCGAACAACTTCTTTTCGACTGCCCACAAGAATTACCTGGAGGGGGCCGATACGGCCTTAAGTGTCGATGGCCTGACGGCGGCCGAGATCTTGTTTGGGGAGCAGACCAAGCCCAATGGCCGTCCTTTGGGGATCGGGCCTACAATCCTGCTGGTGCCCATCGCCCTGAAGGTGATTGCCGAGCAGCTGATGAAATCCGTCAACCTCAATGAGACGACCACGGCCAACAAGCCCAAGCCCCAGGCCAATCCGCATGTGGGCAAGTTCGCCGTATGCATTTATAAAAGGTGCCAATTTTTTTACGGAGGTTCCATGAGGATTAAAAGAAATCCCTGTTTTGCCGGCTTGTTAATGTTGTGTTTTTTGTTTTATTTTGAGAATATTCCAGCGGGACAATTGATAGCATACTGGCCGCTGGATGGAAATACCAAAGATGCTTCTGGTCATGGTTATGATGGGGCATTACAGGGTGGGAAGTGGGATCCGGGAATTGCCGGAGAGAGTTTACATTTTACAGGGAGGGGACAATATTTTGAGGTTTCCGAAAACCTTAATGCCTTTGCTAATCCCTCCTTTACAGTGGCCATGTGGATCCGGATAGACTCTTGGAGTGATAATTGGAATTGTGCTATCTCTTTTGGTGGTGAAGACAAGGGGTGGGCATGCAAACGTCGGGAGGCTACCAGCGAGTGGCGTTTTATACACAGGGGAGCCCCGGAGGAAGATTGGGGAACCAATGGCCCAGCGGTCAGTTTTGGCCAATGGTCTCATCTGGCGGTCACTTGGGATGACACCCAAAAGAAACTCACCTGGTACAAAGACGGTGACCTCTTTAGTATGCGGCAAATGCCGTCACATTCCATATGTTATGATACGCAGTGGCCGATTCTTATTGGAGCAACTTCAGAAGGCGGCCCTCATCAATTCTTGGCTGGCCTGAATGGCAGCGTATGGGTGGACGAAGTTCGAATTTATGATTATGCCTTGGAACCCACAGAAATAGCCGCATTGAAAGATGATGTTGTTTCACACATCTGTATTGAAAAGATAACAGGAGATTTGAATAACGATTGCAAAGTTGACTTAAAAGATCTTTGCTTACTTTCCGAAGATTGGTTGGACGATAAATGGACCGATTTGGCCTTGCTTGCTCCGGTGCCTCTTACAGCGATCGATATAAATGATCGTTTTTGGGCTCCGAAGCTTGAGGTTTATCATCATATAACGGTAAATGATGTTTTAACCAAATTTGATAACAGTGGAGCGTTCACGAATTTTGACCGGGTTTTCACGGGAGAATCGGGGCATCATGCCGGCCCTGAATGGTATGACGGGCTCGTTTATGAAACAATATGTGCAGCTTCCGATGTGCTGGCCGTTGAATACAGCCAAACGCTGGACAATCGTTTGGACGGCTACATTGCACGAATCGCCAAAGCCGCGTCGGTCAGCGGGGACGGCTATATCAACACGTGGACACAATTGATGGCCCCCGACCATCGCTGGGGAGAAAATGGAGGGTATTTGCGGGCACAGCATGATGTATACAATGGGGGCGCTCTTGTAGAGGCGGCGGTTCATCATTATCGAGCCACGGGCAAGACCAGTTTGCTGGCGGTTGCCTTAAAGATGGCCAATCTCATGTGTGATTATATGGGGCCGCCCCCAAAGCGTAATATTGTTCCGGCGCACCAACTTCCGGAAGAGGCGTTTGTGAAACTCTATTTATTGTGTCAAGACAATCCAAGGCTCTCTGAACAGATTTCTGTACCGGTACAGACAAGGGACTATCTATCGTTAGCTGAGTTTTGGATCGAAAACCGCGGCAATCATTGTGGATTACCAGATTGGGAGAATTGGGATTACCAAACTTGTGAGGATTGGATTCGCCAAGCTAAATACGGCGACAACCGCCCCTCTTGGGGTGCTTATGCTCAGGATCATAAATCGGTCTTTGAGCAGGATGAAATGGTCGGTCATACTGTCAGGGGAGGGTTGTATTGTACCGGCATTTGTGCCGCCGCTGCTGTGAATAAGAAAGCGAATTATTTCCAAGCAGTCAACAGGCTTTGGGAAAGTGCAGTTCATCATAAACTGTACCTAACAGGGGCTGTTGGTTCTTTAGCCCAGGACGAAGCTTTTGGGCCTGCGTATTATTTGCCCAACAACGGCTACCTTGAGACTTGCGGCACCGTCGCAATGGGCTTTTTTCATCATTATATGAATCTGGCTCTGGGAGACGGCCAATATATGGACGAACTGGAGCGGGCTTTATATAATGGTGTATTAGGTCATATTTCCCTTGCCGGTACAAGTTATTATTACCGAAACCCCTTAGAGAGTTCTAATGATGCACGCTGGAACTGGCATTATTGCCCCTGTTGCCCGCCGATGTTTCTAAAGATGATAGGAGCATTGCCGTCCTATGTGTATGCCCGAGACAAAAAAGGAGAGAATCTGTATGTGAATTTGTTCATGGGGAGTACATCACACCTTAATATGCAAGATACCCCCGTTGTGATAAAACAACAGACGGATTATCCCTGGCAGGGCGCAGTGAAAATTGAATTGCTGCCTGAGACCCCTGTGGAATTCACTGTCCACATCCGCATTCCGGGCTGGGCCCGGGGAATAGAAAATCCGGGGGGATTGTATTATTCAAAGGAAGTCTCACAGGCATGGGTTATCCGGGTCAATGACCAAGTACTTACCGACGTCAATGTAGAAAAGGGATATTGCACATTGCAAAGATGTTGGTCGTCGGGCGATACGATTGACCTGTCATTCCCCATGAATGTCAGGCGAGTTTATGCGCATTCAAACGTTAACGCAAACAGCGGCCGACTTGCTTTCATGCGGGGACCCATTGTCTATTGTCTGGAGTCCGTCGATCAACAGGTTCCCTTAAACGCCCATTATTTCCCGTCAGAGGTAAACTTAAATCCCGTATGGAAGCCGACATTGCTCAACGGTGTAATGGTTTTAACCGGGCAGGTGCCTGTGAAAAATGCGTTTGGCTCTCAGATAAGCACTGTAACAGCCATTCCCTTTTATGCACGTGCAAATCGACAAGTGCGCAGTCTGGCCGTATGGCTTCCTACTTCATCCGAATTGGCAACCGCGTTTAGTCATTATCAACTGTTTACGCCTTCCGCTTCGCATTGCTGGACAAGTGATACGGAGGCAGCAATGAACGATGGGACGGAGCCGACCCATTCCGCTGACCATTCGATTCCACGGTTTACCTGGTGGGACCATAAGGGAACAAGAGAATGGGCACAATATGAATTTGATACCGAGCGGCTGATATCGTCGTGTTCTGTCTATTGGTGGAATGATACGGTTACCGGAGGAGAATGCAATGTGCCTCTATTCTGGCGCTTGATGTATCGCAGCAACGGCCAATGGCACGCTGTTCCTGAGCCGTCCGGCTATGGAGTGGCTTCTAATACCTACAATACGGTGAACTTTACAGCTGTTACGGCAGACGCAATCAAAATGGAGGTTCAATTACAAGCCGGCTTTTCAGGCGGGATTTTGGAATGGAAAGTCAACTAGCCGGCATTTTGCACATTCAAAAAACAGAGATAATGTACACTATTTTTCGGATGCGCCAGATAACTGGCAAGGAGTAGCGGATGCAAGAGCCGCACAATGAAGGTTTAGCGAGCCACATTGACCCCGAGTCATGTGGGTATGCCGGCAACGACCTACCTGAAGCGTTGACAGGGGAAGATGCGGGCCGGGTATTGAGCCACGTAAGTTTGTACAACCGAGACCGGAGCGCCGACGCTGTCGAAAATGTCGGAAGGCGACACCGGGTAGACCGCTATCGCAAGGTCTATCTGGACTCCGCGCGGTCGAAGACCCCGAGCACGCATGGAAACTCTTTGCGCAGGAATTGGGAGGTCCTATGCTCGGCCTTACAATAGTGGACAAGGTCCGCATGGTCAATCCAAACGGAGTAATGCCGTGATGCACGAGCATAGGAAGTCGGACAGCCCTATAGTACCCAAGAAGCTCTCGAACAACGGCTGCGGAGAACCGCAATTGGCGGAGAGAGTCGAGGGAAGGGGGCTGACCAAGGGCAATTTGTCTCAGCAAAACAGGTGCCGGACGCAGGGCCGGGAAAGCCTGCAAAATGCGTTGGGACGAATACGGCAGGCAGCGGCCGAGGATAAGAAGCTGCGGTTTACCTCACTTTGGCACCACGTCTATTCCATTGAGCGCCTCCGGGAAGAATACTTCAACTTGAAACCTCAAGCGTCACCGGGCGTAGACGGGCAGACATGGGAACAGTATGGAGAGGATTTGGAGACCAATCTCCAGAGCCTCACAAATCGACTTCGGTGCGGAGCATACAAAGCCAAGCCGGTCAAGCGGGTATATACCGAAACCGGATGGACGAGAACGTCCGATTGGGATTACAACCATAGAGGACAAAATCATACAGCGTGCGGCAACATCGGTGATGAATGCCCTATACGAGGCCGACTTTATGGGCTTCTCCTATGGCTTTCGTCCGGGACGCGGCGCCCACAATGCTCTTGACGCCATCACGGTCGGTCTGCTCAAACGTAAGGTGGACTGGGTGCTCGATGCGGACATTTGCGGTTTCTTCGATACGATTGACCACGAATGGCTAATCCAATTCATCGAGCACAGAATCGGAGACCGGCGTTTGATTCGCCATATCAAGAAATGGCTCAATGCCGGGGTGCTGGAAGAAGGCAGGCAAATACAACAGCAGGAAGGAACGCCGCAGGGAGGCAGTATCAGCCCTCTGTTGGCCAATATTTACCTTCACTATGTATTCGACCTGTGGGCCGACCAATGGCGTAAGCGACATGCCAGAGGCCATGTGATTATGGTCAGGTATGCGGACGACATCATTGTCGGATTCCAGTACAAGTCGGAGGCTCTGCGATTCTGGAATGACTTGCGGGACAGATTCCGTAAATTCAATCTGGAATTGCACTCTGAAAAGACCCGCCTGATTCAATTCGGTCGCTTTGCGGCTGAACGAAGGGCGGCCAAAGGGGAAGGCAAGCCTGAAACGTTTGACTTTCTTGGTTTTACGCACATCTGTGCTAAATCGAGCAAGGGACAGTTCATGCTACTCCGACTTCCGATGAGAAAACGCATGCAGGCAAAGCTCAGGGAGATTAAGGAACAGTTGAAATTGCGCAGATACACATCCATTACGGAAATGGGGCAATGGCTTCATTCGATAGTCCGCGGATGGTATCAGTATTATGCTGTTCCGAACACGTCTCGCTATCTGGTCAAGTTCCGGCGACGTGTTGCGTGGTTGTGGCTTAGAGCATTGAGAAGACGCAGCCAGCGCAGCCGTATGACCTGGAACCGCATGTATAAGCTGATGGCGATATGGCTTCCTCAGGCCAGAATCCTGCCTCTTTATCCTCAGGCACGATTGAAAGCGGCACGTTATGACCCAAGGTAGGAGCCGTATGCGGTAATGCCGCACGTACGGATCTGTGCGGGGGGCTGCGAGTAATCGCAGTCCCTACCGCGACCACATTATTATCAGGTCCAAAAGAAAAGCCCTCGCTCTGGTCCGATGGTTCGCAGCACAGTCGAGGAGATGCTCAACCAACCGCTGGACGCGGAGGCCGACCGGCTGTGCAGCGCGGGGCGTTACGAACACAGCGACTCCCGCACCGACACCGGGACGGCCATTGCAGCCGCTGCCTTCATGTCAAGGCCGGCATCGTGAAACGGAAGTCTTCCGCAGTTTGGGAACTTTCCTTTGAGACGGCGATTATTGAACGCTGCCGCCGTCGGGGTATCGAGCCCATCATGCCGCCACGATGCATGAAGCTGTGCTCGGCAGGGGTAATTATTTCGCGTCTCTTACCCCTCGTTCTTTCCTGTGATGGTGAGTACTCGAACCGGTATTTTCAAGGCGGAAAAAATTTCCATTGGTATTTTTTGTTCCTTCGTCGCCGGTTCAACGTCGATTTCATAGGCCATACCAACCGACGAATATTTTGCACCGGCCAGCCGGTTATACGTCAATAAATCAAGTCCCTGCACCCTGTTTAGGGAGTGCACCACTTCGGCAATCTGTTCCAGATTTCGCCGGGTATCTGTTATTGAAGGAATCAAGGGAACACGAATAGTATAAGAAACATCCATTTTGTCCAGCGTGTCTAAATTATGAAGAATGATGTCGTTGCTTTTGCTGGTCCATCGTATATGCTGTTCGGGATCCACCAGTTTCAAGTCATAATAAACATGCTGAACTTTTGAAACAATGTCTTTGAAAACCTCACAGCCTGCGTATCCCGATGTGTCCAGAAGCAGATGAATCCCCTGTAAATGACGGACAACTTCACTCAGAAAATCCGCCTGCATAAGCGGTTCACCGCCTGAGAAGGTAACACCTCCGTCGGTGTGCACAAACACATCCGCATTCTTCCTGAGGAGGTTTGCCAAAGCCTCGGCCTCGTATTCTTCGCCCGCAAGCCGGCTTCCAGTTGGTGTAATAATCCACTGGGCAGCGGGCAGAAGGCCTTCAGGGTTATGGCACCATTTACACCGCAAGGGACAACCCTTCATAAAAACGGTGGTCCGGATTCCCGGCCCGTCGTTTATCGCAAACTCTTTAATATCAAAGACGATGCCTTTCATCTGACTTCTCGATTACAAACGGCTCATTAGACCCCGCCGGTTGACTGCCGAACGATCAGCTCCGACCGGAGCACCTTCTGTATCATTTTCCGTGATCCCTTGTTCTTTATCAGACTCAGCAGAGAGCGGACACATTCGACGCCTATCTCCTGTTTCGGCTGGGTCACCGTCGTGAGCGTCGGATTCATGTAGGCCCCGAATTCCAGATTGTCATGCCCTGCCACCAGAACATCTTTGCCCACAACGTAGCCACGTTGCTGAAGCGCATAGATGGCGCCCATCGCAATACGGTCGGTGGCACAAAAAATTGCCTCCGGCACATCTTCATTCTCAAGATGCGCCATTAGATTGTCATAGCCGAATGCCTGATTATCGACCGTTTCACGCGTGTGGTTCGTTGGAATAATCACCGGTTCAAGGCCTTGCTTTTTGACGGTATTCAGATAGCCTTTTTTTCGGTATTTAATCGCCAAATTGGCGTTGGGATGCACGCTGCCCAGATACGCCGGCCTTCGGCCGGTTGACAGCAAATGCTCCGTGACAAGTCGGGCACTGAAGTAATTGTCATTGATCACATAGTGACTGTCAGTTTTCAAATAGCAATCAAAATAAACCACCGGAAGCCTCTTTTCCAAAGCGTCCCATTGCTCCATGTTGGCAGGACTGACTACCGGTGCCACAATAATACCACAAACCCGCAACGACTCGAAGTTCCGAATAATTCGTGCTTCCTCTTGCGCATCTCCCAGAGAACACTGACAAATCAGTTGATAACCGTTGTTGTAGGCTTCTTTTTCCGCCGCATTAATGATCTCGCCGAAAAACGAGTCGAAATTTTGTGAGATGAGCATTCCGATGGTAAAACTTTCATTGCGGACCAAGATGGTTGCCAACAGATTACGGCAATAATGGAGTTGTTCGCAGGCTGCCAGTACCTTTTGGCGTGTCTTCTCTGAAACATGCGCCCCGTTGAGCACCTTGGAAACCGTATAACGTGATACGCCGGCGGCTTTTGCCACCTCATCCATGGTAACCATGCTATTGTTCATTATTACTCAGATCTTTCACGGGGATACCCGACGGAAAATATCATCATTAAATTTCTGTGGCATTGCATCCTGCACACCCTTATGCTAAATGCTAAACATAATTGCCGAACATAGTTGACAACCGGGCATTTCTGTAACAGTAATATCATATCCTAAAAGTCATCATTTTCAAACCTTATTTGATTTGCGCTGTTTCATGACCAAATCAACCACCACACTGACCAGTATTACCGCTCCCATGACTGAGGTATTGAGCGAACTGGGAATTCCGAGCAAATTAACCAAATTTTGTAAAACCTGAAGTAACGCAGTTCCAATCACAATTCCGATAATCGTGCCTTCGCCCCCTCGCAGGGAACAGCCGCCCAGCACAGCGGCGGCAATGGCATATAGCTCATAGAAACTACCATGCGAAGAAGGGGCAATTGCATTGGAATAAAACGCCAGCAAAATGGCGGATATTCCGGCTAAAAAACTGGAAATGATATAGGCACAAAGAATGACCCTGTCCGTATTTACACCGGAATAGCGCGTCGCCTGCTCATTGCAACCAACGGCCGTCAGATAACGCCCATAAACCGTCTGATGAAGCAGTAGCCATGTGAAAAATCCGATGATAACCAAAAAAATAAACGGCATGGGTATCCCCCACAATGAGCCGGTTGCCAGATGGTTCAATCGTTCAAAGCCTTCGGAATAACCAAATCCCTTTGTGGCGTCATTGGCAATAAACTGGGCCAGACCTCGATAGATCAGCATACCGCACAAGGTCGCGATAAAGGGCTGGACTTTCAACTTCGCCACCAGCAGTCCATGAAAGAATCCCACAAGCATTGCAATCAGTAATATCAAAATGACCGCCAGTCCCCACCAGATATGCCATTGAACCAGAAAAAGATACAGCAGAATTCCCAGCAATGCAAATAACGAACCGACCGATAAATCGATACCGCCGGTAATGATAACAAATCCGACACCAATGCTGAATATGCCGAACATTCCGACCACGCGTGCCAGATTCTGCAGATTCGCAGTGCTCAAAAAACGAGGATTCATAATGCTTAAAGATACACACAGCAAAACGAAAATTACAAACAAACCTACGACTTTTTTCATGACCTTCTCTTATCCTTAATCTCGGTTACCGGACGCTGTCGATGACGTGATTGAATACGAATTCAAGGCTACGGATGCCAAGGGTCTTGAACCGCTGGATGAATGGTACGTGATTCAACAGGTAGACCTGCCGGAAAAAATGTACAAGGCGATCGAACATCGAGCCCGAAAATACAGGAACCTGAGGACAGGCCGTATCCAGATTGCCCCCCTGCCGGAGGTAATCCGCCAGGACGTCCTGCTGGGAGCGGATTTGACCGCGGCCGTGGCCTTTTTGAAGGGTTCCTGTCATATGTCGTATGCGATGGTTCAGCAGGTTTTCAAAGAACCGATGAAGCTGGACCTCTCGCGGGGGTTGCTTTGCAAGGCCGCCCGGAAAGTATCGGATGCCTTGGGGCCTTCGTATCAAGAACCGGCCGACCGTCTTCCCAATGAGTCGCAAGTGAACATCGACGAAACCGGCCATCATGATAACGGCAAACTGTACTGGACGCGGTGTTTTGATACAACGGATTACAGTCTGTTCAAGATCGATGCGGCTGGCGGCTGGCGGGTACTGGAAGACATGGTGGGTGAAAATTTTTTGAAGATCATCGGTGCTGACTAGTGGGACGCCTATCGCAAGTTTGTCCGCCTGTTTGACGTTCGGATGCAGTACTGCCTGGCCCATTTGATTCAAGAGATTCGTTTCCTGGCCGTGCAGAAGAGCAAAAATCTGTCCCGCTGGGGTCGCGAACTGTCGGAATGGCTCAAAAATCTGTTTGATACCCCCCATCGCCGGGCGCAGCTGACTCATGGCGGGTTCAAGCAGTCGATGGAACGCCTGAAAGCGGGCTTTTTGAAGCAAGTGCGACGGCCGCTGGATCATAAACTGGCTGCGAAGTTGATCAGACGGTTCAAGGGCAATTCGGCAGCCGATTACTTCCGATTCTTGACGAAGCCGGGTATAGAACCGACGAATAATGGCACAGAACGGCAGATTCGGCCGGTGGTGATCGACCGACGGATCACGCAGGGGACTCGCGGAGATGCTGGCATGTGCTGGTGTGAGCGGATCTGGGCTGCATTGGCAATCTGCAAAAAGCGGAACCAAAATGTCTTTGATTTTATCCATGAATCTGTTATGGCTCATTGGAGCAATAAAAAATATCCATCATTAACGTGAACGGTTACAAAAAACCAAAGACACGTTTTCGGCGGCAGCCTCTTCAATAAATCAATAGATCGAAGCTTCTTTGACCTGTGCAGCTCTATCATCCATATTATTCGGGGCCGTGCTCCTTTTGGATTTGCCGACGGCCAGATTCATTAAGTTCTCCTCGGTGCATTCAGACCGCTCCAGTATCCCTGAAATCTTCCCTTCGAACATCACCATAATCCGGTCACACAGACTCATGACCTCTTCCATATCCGAACTAATCACCAGCACAATAATACCCTGTTCCATCAATTTGCGAAGCGTTTTGTAGATTTCGGATTTAGCGCCGACATCAATTCCACGCGTCGGTTCATCCAGAATAAGGACTTGGGGGTTACCCGAAAGCCATTTGCTGATAACGATTTTCTGCTGATTGCCGCCGCTGAGATTATTTGCAGTAAGACGGACATCGGCAGTCTTGATATTGGATTGCTGACACTGTATTTCAGCTGCATGGACTTCACTTCTGTGCCGGATAAACCCAACTCGGCTGTGACGTTTCAAATTCGGCAATGTCAAATTTTCCATAACGGACATTTGCGTAATTAACCCACAGTTTCGGCGATCTTCCGGAACCAAGTAAATACCGTTTTTGACTGCATCCCCGACGGATCTGATTTGTAACTGTCGATTATCCAAATAGACGGCCCCCGCCACCATCCGGTCAACCCCAAACAACGCCTGCGCCAATTCCGTTCTTCCGGCTCCGACCAACCCCGTGATTCCAAAAATTTCGCCGGCAAATACTTCAAACGAAAGCTCATGGTTCGGCCATGCTTGCGTTCTGAGACAATCCACACGAAAGTGACTTTCTTTGGCTGGTTTGAGGAATGTGTGACAAACAGCTTTAATATTGCGACCCACCATCAAGCTGACCATGTTGTCATGCGTGATCTCCTCCCGGGTCAATCCGCCTGAATTGCATCCATCTCGTAAACCCACCACTCGATCGGCACAGACTTCAATCTCATTGAGGCGATGAGAAATATAAACAAGGCTGACCCCGCGATTCCGGAGCCGATGAATGATATCGAACAAGATATGTGTTTCGGAAAGCGTCAGACTGGAAGTCGGCTCATCCATAATCAGCAGACAGGCGTTTAAAGAAAGGGCTTTGGCTACTTCAACGATCTGCTGCTGAGCGATTGACAGATCTTTCATGGGGGTTTTAGGGGAAAGATTCAGCCCCAACTCCCGTAAATACGGTTCAGCTTCTTCGTATAGTTTTTTTTTTGTTGATCAGCCCCCCCAGCTTGCCCCTCAGAGGCTCACGCCCCAAAAACATATTGCCCGCGATATCCAGATTATCCAGAATGCTGAGTTCCTGATGAACAAACGCAATTCCCATCTCAATTGCGTGCTTTACATCAGGAATGGTAACAAGACGATCGGAATATCGAATATCCCCGGCATCAGGCTGATAAATCCCTCCCAATATCTTCATCAACGTTGATTTGCCGGCTCCATTTTCCCCAATCAGCGCAACCACCTCGGCCGTATAGATTTCGAAATCCACATTTTTTAACGCATAAACCCCTGCAAATTGCTTGCTGATTCCATGCAGACTGAATACGGGCTTGTCCAATCCACTATGCACATTACACTCCCTTCAAACACCTTGATCTTTGTTGGACATGGAGACTCTGAAAACCACGTCTTATTGAGTCGCGCGAAGAGACTGGATTGTTTGGATAAATTCTTCAGCTTGCGGCTGTTTAATAACGCTTGTCGGGATGACTATTTTCCCGTCAGGAGGGATAACGGTCTTGTCTCCTTGTAAATAGCGGCTTAACATGCAGACGGATTGATAACCGAACTCAAATGGTTGCTGCACAATGGTCCCATAGATATAGCCGTCTTTGACACCATTCAAGACGTCTTGTTCTTCATCAAAGGCGACAATATGGACCTGCCCCAGCTTGCCGGCATCTTTTACCGCTGCCAGGATCATCGGGCCGTTGTAACTCCACAGGCCCACCAGACAGTCCACATCCGAATACTTCACCAGTACATCGTTGACATTCGCTTTGGCGCGAATGCGGTCAATATCATCCGTTCGAATATCCAAAATACGGATAGTTGTACCTTGCAATTCGGCTTCGACGCCCTCGATACGTTCTTTTGCGTTTTGTGCATCGATCTTTCCGACAAACATGACGATCTGTCCGCCATTGGGCAAAAGTTCCTTGATTAATTTTCCGGCTTCACGACCAGCCAAAACATTGTCTGTACCAATGTAGCAGATTCTTTTGCTGCCCGGGATATCGCTGTCGGTAATAATAACTGGAATCTGCGAGGCCACCTGGTCAATCAGCATGGCTTGGTTAAGAGGATCAAGAGGCGTTACAATCATTCCTGAAATCCCCTTTACCATTAAATCGTCAATTACCCTTTTTTGTTCCACCGCTGTTCCTCCGGGCGTAAACCGAAATTCGACCGAAACCGAGCCTAATACATGTTCGGCCTTTTTGCACCCGGCTCTGGCGAATGTCCAAAAATCTGTCGCGGCCCCGGCAACAAATGCGATTGACGTTTTTTTCGGCTCCCCGCCGGGCTGTCGGTCACAACCGGTCATCAAATAGGCCAGCAGATAAATCAGCAGAATTGAAATAGCATTTCGTCTCATCAGAACATTCCTTTCATCAATAAGGCCTTTATAAAACACATAGAATAGTACCTTGTTTTCCAGGCAAAGCCAAAAACTACATTTTAAACTTTGCGCGACTGACAATATGTTCTTGATATTCTCGAGACAATTCGCAAAAATATCCGCTCCATCCCCAGACCCGAACGATCAGGTTCCGATGCCGTTCAGGATATTGTTGGGCCTCCATCAACACCGCTGGGTTGAGGGTGTTCAGCTGCAGTTGCTGGCAGCCCAGCCGCGCAAAAGTCTGGATAAACATGGCTACTTTCTTGATCGAATCAGCGGAGTTAAACACGCTGTCGGAAAACTCTATTGTAATCGGCCCGCCATTGACAATGCGTTGGTAATCGATCTTGCTGAACGATTTCAAAACACTGATAGGGCCGCAGACCTGAACATTCAGCGAAGGGGCTAAATTGGCACTGAAATATTCGCCGGCACATCTGCCGTCTGCCGTTGCACCCAGTTGATTAGCCAGCCAGACGTAATACATCGCAGAACCGGAACCGGGACGTATCTTCCCGCCTCGGCCATTGTCCTGAACCGCCTCGCAAGCCTGTGCAAAATAATCAAACAGCAGGACCATAAAATCATCCGCTGCGTCATCATTATTGCCGACCTTTGGAGAGTGATCCCTCATCTTCTCACGAATAGACGGATATCCTGTGAAATTCGAATCCATCGCGGCCAGTAACTGTTCCGGCTGAATGGATTTTTGATCGTACACATACATTTTAACCGCCGCTAAAGCATCTGCGGCTGCGCTGACACAGGCGCCATGGATTCCGTAATTGTTATATTTCGCTCCCTCTGACAAGTCTTTTCCCTGCTCCAGCAGGTCCGTCATGAGCACCGAATAATAGGGGGCGGGCGGCAGGAGCATCCTGTTCTTTTCAGACATGATATCAGCCACCTGTTGGAACAGATTTTCCCGCGTTCGCATAAGGATTCGCTCAAAACTCTGTTTGGCCGTCAGCGATTCACGAATCGCTTTATCGACCGCTCCGGGCATGGAAACAGCGCCCACATTGACAATCTCCATTCCCTTGCCGGGTATGATAAACTCCCAGCAGGCGGCCACCGAATAATCCCGAGCATCCTCAATGGCGTACCCATGACTGATCAGCGCAGGGATGACAACATCATCATTACTGTATTGCGGAAATCCCAATCCTTTACGAGTCATTTCGCTGGCTAATGACAGCAATTCAAGGTCGCTCTGTTTGTTGATTCGCAAATTGATTTTCGGATCGATCAGGTTTAGTTCACAACCTACTTGCAAAGCCAGCCATGTCAATTCATTGACACCGTTGGAGCCGTCGGGTTTGACACCGCCCAGCATCATCGACTGGCCGTTATCGCCCTGTTGGATGCCGGGATAAAGATCGCTGTCTTTATTCAAGGAGATAAAAAATTCCGCTAATAAATCCGCTACTTCATTCCAGGTCAAACGCCCGGCTTGAATATCCGCCAGAAGATAGGGCCACATATACTGATCGAAACGCCCTAATCCGACATGATAATGCGAACTCATCCACAAAACGGAATGACAAAGCCTTAAAAACTGAAGGGCCTGGCGGAATGTCTGAGGTGGATCGGCGGGAACACACCAAAGCGTTTCAGCAATATCCCGGCGGCCCCTTTTTAAGGCCTCTTGCGCATAACGGCTGGCCAATTCAAGCACCGCGTCGATGGTCTGAATTGCAGCTTCCAGAAATTCCACCTTGTCCGGCTGGTTCGAAAATTTTTGCAGACTTTTTAAGGCCGCTGCCCTGCGCTGAAGCAATCCCTGTGAAAGTACCATTTTCCAATCTGCACAAATATTACTGATCGGTCCCAATTCATGAATACTTCTGCCTTCGAACAGACGCTTCCACTGATCGGAACTGTAAATCGGAGGAACCTTGCACACCGTCCTTGTAAATACGATGTTTTCATGAGGGTCGATCACCACTTCTTCTGCTTGACACATACGCTGTGTCAATAGGGCGGCACGGCGCATCCAGGACAATTGTTTTGCTTCGCACTCCGACAGCAGATTGGGAACCTTATGTTGTCGGACATGCCGATGTCGGCCTTGCCGAATATAATCCCGATAGTCATAAATACGTTGACTCAACTGGAAAGATTCCCGTCTCAGGATAGACTCTTGTCGGCACGTGTCTTTTCGCTTGAGAACAGCATACTCCTGTTGAAGAATCTGATCACGTTTGCTTACTTTGTCTGTCACTTTTGTTGTTCCACTTAATGCTTATCCTGTGTCTTGTTGTATCAACCTCCTTGCCGCGGGGGTTGATAGACATTTTCTTACTCAAAATTAATGATGGTCAGTGAATACGCCGGGAACGTGTATATCAGACGGCTGCTGTCGGACGAAACCGGCAGCCTGCTTTCTGTGGGAACGATGTTATCCGGCTTATCCGCGGTATTTCGGTCATTAAGATCTCCTTTGATTTGCAACACCTGGGCACTCGCTTGATGCGGCGTAAAATTTATTAACGTCATCTCCGTCGTAACGGACCAACGATCCAGGTTGACCACATGAACCGAGAGCGTTTTGCCGTCGGCGCTTTTGCAGGCCGTAACGTCCAGAGCGTCTTGATAACTATCGGTATAACTTTCCACACACAACGGCTGATAACTTTGAGAGAGCATTTGCGTAACGTAGTACGACGGTTGCGGCCAGACCTTGGACTGATTCAAAAACAGCAATCCCTGATCCCAGCCGTTATCATTTTGACCGTCAGGCTGAAGACAATTGGCCGCACAGAGAATCGGGATTTCATAGGGACTTCGCTGGATCTCGTTAATCGCGTGCGCATGGGCCAGACCCCGCCGCAGACAGTGATTGGTTGCGTTTTCCTCGAACACACAGACTTTAAAATCCGCCCCATCGTCCAGCGTCTTGAGTGCCTCAATGAAACTGTACATCCCCATTCCTTTATCCAAACGATCCGGATCACGAGGGTCATGATTCCAGATATGCACATCAAACCATGCCGGCTTGCCGTGTTTTTTTGCAAATTGCAGAATCTGACGATGGACCGCCAGCGAACGAATCCGCGGGGCCCCCTCAAAACTATACGGATCGTCAATATGAGCGTTATAGGCAAAATCTCCCACTACCGGAATAATCGACGGGTCTTTGGACCAGATCGCTTCAGCCAGCAGAGAGAAGCGTTCCAGATAGGCTTGGTCAACGGATTCTTCATTTCCGATCTGAATATACTTCAGATGATAAGGAGCAGGGTGGCCGTCTTCGGCCCGTCTGCGTCCCCAGCGGGTATCCGGTCCACCGTTCACATACTCCACAAAATCCGCCATATCCTCCGGCGTTTCATAAATATTAAAGGCGGGCACGGGAACAAAGCCGGCCGCCTCACAGAAATTGACAAAATCAATGATCCCCCACCCGTTGGACGAATACGGATACCACCAACCCCGATACGGCGGTCGTTGGTCACGAGGTCCAATCATCTTTTTCCACCGGTATTCCGGAGCATTGACCATGCAGCCGCCATAGCGAAGCACCGTCAGTTGCTGTTGGATCAGGGCCTCGGCCACATCCCGTCGAACCGGCAAGTCCTTAAATCGGCCCCACGGGCCCGGCTGCAAAAACACATAGCCGATCACCACGCTGCCGGGGGCCGACAAGGCGACACTGAAACGCCCGTCATCATCGAGGCCGGAGGAACTCAGAGCAAATTCAATTCGTTGCCATCGGCCGTCGGTGACCTCGACCGTCTGTTGGTCATATTGTGTGTGGCCGTGGCGATCTTCAAGAGCTACAGTTAACGTAACCGGCTTATCGGCACGCGCCCACAGGAGTCCTTCGTAGGGCTTGTTTTCTTCAAAATACATCCCCCGACGATTCAGCCCCCAGTTGGCTATCCCGACCCTGCCGTTTCCAGAGACAAACGTGAGCCGTTGACTTTGATGGCCGTTAAACATGTCGCCCTGTTCAACAGCAAAGGTTCCGGTTGCCTGTCCCTCGCGAAAGCCGCCCCACATGGAGCTGACCTGATCGACTTGGGAAGGGTCTTTCGCGTAACGAAACGGCAGTTGTCGTATGCCGGAGGCGGTCTGAATTCTGAAATTGCGAAACAACGCCGGACGCTGCCAGGTTCGCAGGCCGACCAGTCCTTCTTCGAGCGGCGAATCATCATCCGTATAGTCGATGTACTGTTGATCGTTGACAAAAACCGTCAGCCGGTCCCGGTCCATATCCACGCGCAGTACCATCCATGTGTTGATGGCAATGGGACAATCTACGCGACGCAGCGGCTGCCAGTTATGTTGATGCTTGCCAAAAATAATCTGGTTTTTCTCCGGGTCCAGCGATATCTCGTAACCGTTGAAATTGTCCGCCCCGGGCCCGGCATCGCTGACCTTGACGATCAGCCCGGCCACGCCGGCGGCGCGATCATCAAACCGCATCTCGACCTCGACGCTGCCGACCGAGAGCGTGCTGTCTTTGGATACCAGTTTAGGACCCTCGGCAGCAGGCCCAACCAGCAGACCGTCACGAATCTCCCACCGGACAGCAGCAGAAGGCGTCTCAAGGCCCGATCCTTCATACCAAAAACCGGCGATTGGAACGGCAGGGGCCGGCTCTTCAAAACTTTCCCCAAAAATCATCTGGCTGTAAATGCCCCCGTAGACCTCATGGTTGACATCCTCCAGACACGCCCCGGTAGTCAAGCGACTGATCGTATGGCTGACACGATCGGCCCGAATCAGAATCCGCCCTTTCCCGGGCATTCGTGCCAATGCCGATGCCGCCACGGCAAGGATCATCACGCTCAACAATGTCGATTTCCCCGATAATGTCATTGTTTATTCTCCTGTGTGCTATCGCTGCTGTTTGACGCTTCGCTGTTATTCTGTTTGCACGCTTTGAAAAAACATTTGAAAGATGTCCGGCATTAACATTCCATAAAAAACTATCACCAGTAAAAATCAGTATGTCCGTCAACGCGACGAAGCATATCATCAAAACGCCGCCAATCTACATGTCCGTCTGCAAAACCGATATTGGCACCCTCTGGTTTGTACCCGCTTTGAATCGCCGGCATTTGAGGGCATTTATTGTCAGCGCTATAGGTTTGCCGCGACAGATGGTTCGTATCATCCGTTAGCCCGAAGTCATCCCATCCGCCGCCATGAATGCTGTTAAACGCTTCAGTTCGGTAGTCGCTGGGCCCGGAAAGCACACTGTCCATAACCATTTCACGGTTGCTGATATTTCGAATACGCGTCAGTTTCCAAATATATTCAAAATTGGGGTTATCAAGGACGGCAGGACGCCTGCTTTTCCCATGATCGGGTAAACTTGAATTCATTTCCACCAGGTCAACCAGGAAACTATAAGGTAAAACTCGATAGTTGGAGCATTGACTGCTAAAACTTAATCCGGATTCATCAAGATAAGGGACCGGCGTAGTGCTCTTGGGAGAAATAGTATACTGCCAGCACCGCGCATCATCCGGTTTTTTGGTACGAACAGAAGGACAGAAAAAAGTATCCGGAACAAGAGCGGCGTATGCCATTATTTGATTGGTCATCCAGAAACTCGCATCCCAGTACCAGTAAGGTCCCTGCCCGTTCCATGTCGTATTGATTGGAACTTCTCCGTTGTTTTGCTCGGAATACAAAATAATGCCGATACACAACTGGCGGAGATTACTCCTGCAAATCACTTTCTGAGCATGAATTTTCGCCTTGCCCAAAGCAGGTATGATAACGGCCATTAACAAGGCAATCACCGCGATGACGACCAATAATTCGATGAGTGTAAACCCTTTTGACTTTTTGGGTGTTTGACAGTTCTTTTCAATATACATTGTAACACTCCGTATTTTGCATTATCCCCCACAAGGTATCAAATTTTACTCTGTCTGTCTGTGCAGCCGAATTGTGCTAAGCCCTTTTTTCTTCCGTACCATTGCCTCATAGGGCTTTCGCTGAACCCGCCGCCAACTGAAATCTTGCTTGGCCATAACATGCAAGACTTCCCCTGTTTGCAGCGAAAGCGAATATAGTTTTGCAGGGGCATCTTTTACTTGATGCCCCTGCAATTTAAGAGAACTCGCTACGGACAATCCGGATACATTCCGCATACCAGCCACTCGGTGATGAGTACGGCCAGATCATCCAGATTCACCTGACAATCCCCCGTTAAATCAGACCGGGGTGCTTGCTTGCAAAACGGCTCACGCCGGAGCTGGTAGTTTAGATCGGCGATTTCCATGTCCGTCATCGGATAGTTATAAATCTGAACGTGTGCCATTTCGCCACTGAAATAATTCGCCCAAACTGCCGGTGTCCGACCGATCATAATAGGTTCAAGCGTCGGAGTAATCAGGCCGGTATCCTTAATCTCATTATCTAATTTGCCGTCCACATACAAAACTCGCTTACCCGCATAGGTATTATAAACGCCTACAATGTGGTGCCATTGACCATCATCAATAACAGTAACACCCGGCGGGTCATCGTAGCCTGTCGTTCCGCGAAGGGTGAAGACACCGGTACCTGAACTGCTATGCTGGCGAAGGATCCAGCCTTCGTCGCTTTCCCCGTTCTTGGAGACAAAAGATTCCCAATTGTTGCTGACGGGATTACGGACGAAGCAGGAAACGGTTAATGCATCGTACACGTCAAACGATATGTCATTGGAATCCGACGGAATGACAATGTATTCACCTGTGTCAAAAGAAGCCACCGTTTCAAACGGAGGGCTACTGACCCAATCAATATCACCTATGACTATACCATCTAATGAGGAATAGGTGGCTTCGCGGGCGGATCCATCCAGAGGCCAATGGGCCAGCATTTTTTTTATCCTTAAGCCGCCATTATCGGATTGTGTCTGTCCCACGGTATTGGCGATTACACAATAGTAGAAATACGCTTCATCATCACTTTGAACATCAGAAATCGTCAGCGTATCTGTCGTTGTTCCACTGTATTTAGCATTATCGCTTAATGCAATCGAATCGGTCATATCCGTCCTGTACCATTGGTAGGTATCTGCATTTTTCGTTTCGACCGCAAAGTTAACGCTTTGCCCTGCATCAGCAAAATTGAGGCCCGGCTGCTTGGTAAAAGAGGGTTTCGCTTGAGCCGTCACAAAGGCCCACGTCGATCCCGGAGCAACAAAATTGGGATCATTGCAATTATTTCCTATCACACTTGCCACCCGCCAATAATAGGTTGTATCCGAAACCACAGTGATCGGATAGGTTGTTTCTGCTGCATCAAGAGTTACAGTTACCGTGTCCCCCTGTGGTAAATCAGGCCTCGAGGAGGCCACGTTGATTTTATCCGTCCCATAAAAAAGGATGTACTGTGTGATCGGATCTGGGGAACCCAAGCCGGCCGTCCACTGCAGGTTAACCGGAGTTTCAAAAGCAACACCTGAAGCACCATCAGCCGGAACCGGATTTGTGGCTTTCCAACGCCAATTAATCAAGTCTTTTGGCACCCCATTATTATAGAGATCGTTCACATCTCGAACGCTCAGTGCTCGATGCCAGATAGCAATCTCGTCCAGCAAACCGTAATGAAAATTGTCCAATGGAAAATCCCCAAAACTAAATTTAGCTGCCCCGAAAATAACCGGTTCTTCGGAAGGTTTTGGCGCACCGTCTACGGAATACTCAATATCCTTCTGTCCATCAACATAAATACAAAGGGCACTGCCATCATACGTCGCCACCACCAGATGCCATTGACCATCGGTAATGACAGAGACACCCTGGTAATCTTCAAGAGGACTGAGCCCGCGGATGGTAAAGCCGGCATTGTCTGAGTCGTCATATCTGCGGATTTGCCAACCACTGGCTTCACCGCCTTTGCTCACAAAAGCTTGCCACCGGCGAATAAAAGAGCCCTTGACCCAAACCCCAATGGACAAGTGATCATAAAAGTTGAAAAAATCTTGATTGTCAACCACCACATGATCATCAACTCCATCCAATCGTAAACATGGTCCCCTTAAGCCATCGCTCCACAGGGGGCTGGATGCGCCGGTAACAACGGTTCCATTATTACCGAACGGCGTTACATCAGCCAACGACATCCCAGATCCTTCTTCCATTGGCCAATACCCCACCAAGTTAGTCGTCAAATCCGCCGTGACAAAACCGGTCAGAATGGACAACAACATACACCACAGCACCAGATGTCTCATTTTGCTACCCTACCTTTCGTCGTTCTTTGTTTTTGTCATTTTTTTCACGCTAACACCTTGCCCCTTAAAGAGTTGATATCATTATCGCCAACTTCTTTTGATGCTCACCCGTCGGTTTTTTTCTCAAAAAGAGACTTCCGGCCACGTTGGTGTCCTTATCCGTTTTCTCGACGACGAACGCCATATTTGACACGTGACAACTTTTTGATGCAAAAAAAATCCTGCTCAACGAGCAGATCCAAAAATAAATATATTTATAATTATCAAAAATTTAGACTCGTGTCAATATAATTCTTTAAGGTTGTCCCCAAAGTGTGTGACATTTTTTTCTGGCGCTAGGTTTTTAGATATGATATATCCTTGTTTTTTAAGAACTTACAACTGTTTTGATGACAAGGAAAACCCTATAGAAAACAAGATTACTTTGGCCGATCCCAATTTGCCAACCCCTACATAGATGGCGTTCTCGATGATTTCCGCATTTATTATTACGCCCTGAATCAAGACGCCGTCATGGCACTGTACCTGATGACGCTGGAAGGGCCTTTCGGCGGCGAACCTTATCCGATTCCCGGCCGGATTGAATTTGAGGACTACGACATCGGCGGCCAGTGGATTTCCTATTACGACCGCACGGATACCAACGGCTATCAGCAATACCGCCCCGATGAGGCGGTGGATATTA
>Ga0255347_1002342_pt1 | contig 27199 bp, 19 predicted proteins | sample wastewater_treat_2_FD_192479 | JGI IMG/M metagenome (GOLD analysis project Ga0255347, IMG submission 192479) | Wastewater microbial communities from Lulu Island WWTP, Vancouver, Canada - plant24 | ecosystem: Engineered > WWTP > Wastewater > Unclassified | place: Canada: Vancouver, British...
AATTGCCCATACCGGTTCATATGCAATTACGCACTTCGAGAAATCAGATTCGTTTAAGTGAAATATGCCTTCTTCTAATTGCTTTTTTATTACTTCGAAATGTATTCCGGATTCTCTCTCGTTTAATGTTTCACCAATACAATAAATAGGAGTGATGTTGTTTTGTAAACCCAAATCGATTTTTGTTGAACATGTCTGATTGGTTTCACCATAATAAGATCTTCTTTCGCTATGGCCAACTAAAATATACTTGCATCCCAATGAAGCGAGCATGGCTGCAGAGACTTCTCCAGTATATGCCCCGGATACTTTATCGGAACAATTTTGTGCGCCTATGCTAATTCTACTTTCAGCATTCGATTGTTGAATTAGTGCATTAATATAAAGGTATGGCGGAAAAAGGATAACATTTACAGGTCGTGATTCTTCATCTTTAATCATTCCGATGAGCTCCGCCGTTAATGCTTGAGCTTCTTCTTTTAGAAGATTCATTTTCCAATTGCCGGCAATAATTTTCTTTCTCATAATTCGTATTACTACACAAAAGTACGAATCTGACTCAAATAACAAAATTATTGTTCGTTCAGCACTACTCTTAGTATATTGCTATTCTTGGTTCGAGCAATTTGAATGAAGTTGATTCCTTTATTCATTAAATTACTTTCTATTGATATCGATTGATTGCCGTCCATGCAATAACTATCGGAAAGAGTTTTTATAATCTTACCCGATTCATCAATTAAATTGACTTTTACATAGCCCGGCCATTCATTGTTTACAATAAAAGTGATGATTTCATTTGGCTTTGCCGGGTTTGGATAGACAATGTCTTTCGACGGCTCTGCATCCATATAATTTATTGCTCTTGCAAATGCTGATTCAACCGGACCAATGTCAACTCCAAATCCTTGTGATCTGGCATTTCCGTAGATATCGTTTATGTAGTCGTTTTTTGCAATGGCAACTCCGGCATCAATTAATGGTGATGTTTCTAAAAGAGAAATTTTCCTATTGCTATCGAAGTTCAATTTTAATTTCTCATCTTCAAGGCTACAGTAGTTTGCCTTTACGATTGCATGATTACCGTTGATGTCGATAAAAGCATCATTTTGATTATTCCCGTTTAAAGCATTGTTATTGGATATAACATTGTTTTGAATTGCATTTCTGTCATTGCTTAACGAGTTAACTAATAATATTCCGGTTTTCTTAGGATGAAGAATTAGGTTGTTGAAAATATGAAAATACATTCCGGGATATGCAGCTGCATCTGTAGCATATATGCCGTATTGTCCGCTCGACTGATTATTGGTTTTCCCAGGATTAATAATGATGTTATTGTAAATATTAATTTCGCCCAATCCATTTGTAAATATACCGGTTCCTTCTCCTTCTTCTATTGTATTGTTATAAATGCTTCCAGTGCTACCTCCTCCTAATGTAATACCGGTCATTTGCCAATCGGTTTTTTCTTGACTATCGTAGCTAATTTTATTATGATGGATTTGAGTGGATGAAGCAGAACTTACTTGTATTCCTTCCCAACCTGTATGTTCAACAATGTTGTCGTAAATATTTACTCCTCTTAATAAAGCTGGCAAAACAATTTTCGGACCGCTGTCGCATTGTAAAGTTTGTCCCGAATAAAATGAACTGCCGACGTACATGCCTTCTGTGCCAGTATTGTAAATATGGCAATCGTGAATGATGGTGTTTTCTTGAATAAAGGAGTTTCTGTCGAAGTTACAATCAGGTTCAGTTTTAGCAATTATTCCCGAATATAGTATTTCTCCAATTTCAAGATGATCGGTTTCAATGTTAGTTGAATAATCGCCAATGCTCAATCCTGAACCTCGTATGTTTAAAATTCTTATTCCATATTTTAGATTTGAATTTCCGGTACCTGTAATCTTTAAATGATTACAATGTCTGACTGACATACCAAAATAATGATTGCTATTAATGTCGACCAATCCTTCGCCATTCGTAACAATGATCGGTTTGTCAACTGTTCCTGTTAGGTTTCTTAAAATCAATAACTGCTTTTTTCCGGGTTTTAATTTTAAAGTATCTCCCGGCACAATTGAGTCGTAAGGTGCAAAATTCCCGTCGATCAAAAGAACTGTAGAATCTACATCCACACTTTTTTGAGCATATGTTTTTTGTTGACCGCCAATGGTCAATTGAATAATAAGAGTAAAGATGAAAAGATTATGCCTCAATGAATTTCCTTTATTTGATATTTTCTACAAGATAAAACTTAAGGACAGCAAGTTAATGATTATCTTTTAAATTCCTTACATTTTAAATTATTGAATGAATACCCTTATAATGGAAAAAGCAACCCTATTGAGTTGCTTTTCCGTTAATGATTAAATTATCTGAATAGTAATTTGCTTGGATCTCGATATCCCGGATTGTTTGAATACCAGTCTGTGTAACTTGTTCCTCCTGATTGACACCAAGGCTGGAATTTTAAATAGCCTTGAATGATCTGATTTTTTTCGATGACGATTGGATACGCTGCTGGTATGTTTAAGGCCCAAGGTAAATTTTTGTCTGATAAATAATATCTTCCTAAGGCAGTATTTGTTCGATCGTTTCCTGTATTAAATAATGCAGAATTAGCTAATGTAGTAGGTGGATTATTTGGTAAGTGAATCTCATAACCTCTTCGTTTATTACTAATCATAAAGGGATTAAAGGGCGCACTTCCCATTGTAGAAGGTGAAATTGGATGGTTAAACCAAGCAGTTACATTTAATGTATCGCTTTGGACCACCGGCGAACCTGATTCTGTATTTACATAAAATCCGCCAGGTCGTGGAGCTAAATTTAGAGCATTGTCAAAAGCAATTACTACAGCTTTATTTTGACCTGCTTCTGTGGCATTTCCATTTAGATTAATATAACCGTCCTTAAGGCTTTGACCAATTACCATTGAGACATCACTTGGACTTACTGGTAATTCATAACCGAATCCATTTTGATATGATCCTCCTACAGCTTTCACATAAATTGATGATTGAACAGCCATTACATTATTTGCCGAATTCTTAATTGTGTTATAACGATATCCTACAATTAAATCATTCATATCGAAATCACCTCTATAAGGCCATAAATCTTCGAATGCTAAATGTCCATAAGTTGTTTTTGATGGGTAATAACTATTAAATGCTAAGTTGATGTCATTCGGGTATTCGTCACTTGCATCAGCTATTCCATCACCATCGGCATCGTTTGGAGCAGTAGTATTTACCATGTTTCTTGTGTAAAGGGCATTTGCTGGGTTCGAAGTAACATAATAAATTGCATCATTAAAATCATGGTCACCACCCGCACGGTTTGTTTCCTCAAATCCTATAACCATTTTTTCTGTTGGTAAATCCCATAATGCAACAACATGTTTTCTATTGTTAACATTTGTTTCAGGGTTTAGCTCAGGATTTGAATAAAATTGAGAAGCTCCGATACCTACAGTGTAGCTATTTCTATTATATGCATTCACCAGCATAACGAAACCTATTACAGTGTCCGGACCAAATGATCCTAAATATACTTTATCTCCACTTACCAATCCACCTCCACTATTAGTGAAACTTAAATTCGGATAAACAACATTGATATAATTAATTTCTGCTGTACTATGAGGCGGATTGTTTTTGTTATATGCATAATATGCAATCGTATTTCTGTTTGCCGATCCTTCATGAACGAATGTCAACCAAATATCTGCACGTTGTGTTACCAATGTCGTAGCATTCGTTGTAGAAGCTAAGTACGTAGGATGAAATGCAGGAACTGATTTCTTGTCCGGTAACGAATTGTTTATTCTTTGTAGAAAGGCCGGAGATATAACATCCCTAGGTGTAATTAAGTTAGCCGGTACCCCTAATGTATTCCATGTACTTAAATATCTTTTAGTTGGAACTGCGTTCGTTCTAAAATTATTCGATTCAAAGGAATGTGTGTTTTCATTTTTGTTATAGCAACTTAATCGCTGAGGATTAGCTCCTCCAATTGTGATAGATGTTGAAGTTCCGGATAGTGATGCAATAATGTCATCGGGTACACCAGGAATTTCGCTATTGATATAAACTTCTGTTTTGTTTTTTGCGACTCTTAAATCAGCAGTTAATTGTCCATTGGCGTCTGTAGCACCTTTGAATAATTCATTTCCATCGTTTTCTGAAGCATCATCTAAAATGCGGACAATTACACCAGCCAAAGGTGAGTCGTCGTTTGCTTTTAAAGTTACTTTAACTTGGAAGTTCTTATCAACTGAATAGTCGAAATTTCCCGGGACTTGTAGCTCTGACATGTCATTTACGGGATTGTTACTAGGCGACGGAGTTTCATACTCGTCAATTTCTTTAACACAAGAGCTAAGTGTTAATGCTGGAATTAATAGAAAAGCCAACATCTTAATAGATGCTAATTTTGAATACATTTTTAAATGAAATAAATTATTTAACTAATAAATTAATTGGGCACTAAATATAATTATTGGCACTTACTATTACTTGAATATATTTTCGAAATTTACTATTGAATAAGTTTGAAAAAAGAGTTTTATTGCTTGTTTCTTACATTTAACGTAATTGCAATAAAATATGTTAGGTAATCTTAATATTATTACTTTGTATGGTCTAAATAATAATTAACTTCACTATCTAAATAGCAATTTACTTGTGTTTCGATATCCTGGGAAATCTTTATACCAGTCTGCGTTTATTACTCCTCCTGATTGGGCCCAATTTTGAAATTTCAAATATGCCTCTATAATTTGAGCTTTTTCAATAACTATTGGGTATTCATCCGGTATATTCAATGCCCACGGAATATTTTTGTCTGAAAGATAATATCGATTAAGTGCAATATTGGTTTTGTCATTACCTGTGTTGAAAAGCGACTGATCCGCAAGATTTGTTGGAGGCATATTGGGTAAATGAATTTCATATCCTCTTCTTTTATTGCTTATCATGAAGGGATTGAATGGAGCATCCCCAATGGCACTTGACGATATAGGGTGGGTTAACCAAGCTGTTATTTTTATAGTATCACTTACGACTATCGGTGAGCCGATTTGTGTATTTACATAATACCCTTGCGGTCTTGGTGCCAAATTTAAAGCATTGTCAAATGCAATAATTACCGCTTTGCTTTGACCAGCTTCTGTAGCATTACTGTTTAAATTAATGTAGCCTTCTTGCAAATTGCTTCCAATTACCATTGAGATATCATTTGGGTCGATAGGCAATTCAAAACCAAATCCATTTATATAGGAACCCCCAACGGATTTTACATATAAAGATGACTGTATTGCTACCACATCATTATTTGAATTTTTTATTGTGTTATAGCGATAACCAACGATTAAATCGTTCATATCATAATCACCTCTATATGGCCATAGATCTTCAAAGGCTATGTGTCCATAAGTATTTTGTGACGGATAGAAATTATTAAAAGCAAGTAATGCATCATTTGGATAATCATCATTTTCGTCAACAATTCCGTCACCATCCGAATCGAGTATTCCATTAGATTTGGATGCAAAGTTGTTGTGCGAATTGATTGTTGGATTTTGCAAACTAGCTTTTTGTCTGTTTGAATTAGATCCTTCAATAACAACTGAAACAGAATTAGATACTATTGGGATGGTAACAGCATCTGCAAAATCAATGTGATCTATGTATAATGGTAGTTGTGTTAAGCTTTTTAAAACTCTTATCGATCCTGAGATGTATCCATTAACGTTGGTTACTCCTTTAAAAATTAAACTGCCACCATTTCCTTTTTCAGTATTGTATAGTTCTACTATTACATTACTTAATGGTAAGCCATCATTTCCTTTAATTTGGATACTTACAGAACATTTTTTGTCAATTGTAAAGTCAAAATTACCAGGTATTTGTAGACTGTTAATGTTTGTAATCGGTGCATTGGATATGTTAGGTTCTATATAGTCATCTATTTCTTTTACGCAAGAATTTAGCACTAATATTAATAAACCTAGAAAAACTGTTCTAGTTATTCCTAACTTTTTCATATTATATTCTGTGTGATTTTGAAATTTCAGATTAGCTCATTGAGATTTTTCTCTCCGATCTTTCCCAGGTTGAACTTTGTTTTTTGCCTGCGAATCAAAAGAATCCGGCTATAGCGGCATAATTCATAAACAGGAAGTAATAAGGGATAAAGAATGGTTTTATTCGTATTGATTTATTTTCGAATAGATAACCGAATACCGCTGCTACATAGATTCCTATTTGTGCAGCCAATAGTGTTTGGTAAAATGAATTGTCGATACTTAACATGATATTGAGCGGTAATAAAGCCAACAAAAACACTGGTGCTAATGTCCATCTTAATACTCTATGTGAGATATATTGAAACGTAAGTAGCGGATGTTTGGTGAAGTTTAATAATGATGTTAATCTCGACATTGCTTGCCATCCTCCGGCACAAATTCTTACCTTTCGCTTCAATTCTTCTTTACTATTGGCAGAAGCTGTTTCTGTCGCAGTAGCTTCCGGTTCATACTGCACTCTATATCCTCTTTCTGTTATTCTTAATGAAAGAATAAAGTCATCAAGAATAGTGTCTTCCTCTAAATGTGTGAATAAGTGCTTTCTGAATGAAATTAATTCACCGGCTGCACCTACTACTGTTAAAAGCTCAGAATCCCATTGCTTTAATTTTGATTCGTACTTCCAATAAAATCCTTCGCCGGCAGCGGCTGCATTTTCAGATTTATCTTGGAATATCTTTTTCTCTCCACTTACTGCACCAACCATAGGGTCAGTATAGTGTCGTACAATCTTGCGAATCACATTTGATTTTAACTCCGTATTGGCATCTGAGAATATTATTACTTCTCCTGTAGCATAACTTACTGATCGGTTTTCAGCAGCCGATTTTCCTTTTCTTTGCGGTAAGTGAAGTAATTCAACTTCGTTAAATTTTGATACTTCTAAATCGGTTCCGTCTGTAGATCCATCCGTAATAAATATAACTTGCAATTTATTCTTAGGATAATCAATTGCTAATGTATTTAAGATTTTATCTTTAATGATCGACGCTTCATTATAACAAGGAACAATGAAACTTACAGTTGGTTCATAGTTCTCATTTTGATGATTCCTTCTTTTGAAAAATGATTTTCTGATTTTTACCATTAAGTACAATACGATTCCATATCCAAAAAATGAATAGAATACAATTATTGCAAATGCCCAAAATAGTATTTCTAAGGTGTTCATGCTGCTATGGTTTTAGAGGATTCTTTATTATTTAACTTTTCCCACATTTGGGTATGAGTATTGTACTGTTTAAGTATTTTGGCCGGATTTCCACCTACAATAGAGTAGGGTGGAACGCTTTTTGTTACAACGCTTCCTGCAGCCACTATGGAATGTTTGCCAATTGTTACTCCAGCAGTAATTACAGCATTTGCTCCAATCCAGCAATCATCTTCAATAATAATTTTTGACGTAGTGCAAGGTTGAAGTCGAATTGGAGTATTTATGTCTTCATATCCATGGTTCAGTCCCGACATTACTACATGTTGCGCAATAATGATATTGTTTCCAATGACAATTGGGCCAATTATTACATTTGATAAGCCTACTCTTACTCCATCTCCAATTGTTACATCGCCCATTCCGTTATTAACAACTGTATAGTCTTCTATTGTCGAGTTTTTCCCAAGTGAAAATCCATTAAATGGAAGGACATCCATTCTCGTATTCCTACGAATAAGCGATCCTTTCCCTTTTTTATGTTTAAACGGATTAACAAACAATTTTACCCAAAGCCTAGGCCTTGCCTGATTTCTTGGCATAAGACTTAATAAGGCAAATCTCTTAAGAGTGGGGTTATTTTTAATTTGTTGTGCTAACGACATGTCAGACATTTTAGATAGTTGTTTTTACTTATACTTTTAAAAAAGGTTTAAATGGGATGTGACATGATCTGTAAGGTTTTAAGGGTATTTGCTTGGAACTATTCATCTTCAAATAAGTATAAACATGCATAATAAAAGAAGGTTTATTATGATAAAAGGAAGAAACATCGTTATTGTTGGTTTGCAGCCATGGGATATTCCCATTGGAAGCAATTGCAAGAATATTGCGATTGAATTATCCCGTCATAATAAGGTGCTTTATGTTAACGCGCCTTTGGATAGAAGTACTTATCTAAAAGATCGTTCTATTGATTCCGTTAAAAGGAGGGTTAGAGTTATTAAAGGAAAAGAAACGGGACTTGTTCAAGTTAATGCAAATTTGTGGAATCTGTATCCTGAAGTGGTTGCAGAATCAATAAACTGGATAAACTCCTCTAGGATATTTAAAATGCTAAATAAGATTAATAATCGCCGTTTAGCTGACAATATCTTAAAAGCGATGAATTTGTTGGGTTTTAACGATTTTATTTTGTTTAATGATCAATCAATGATACGCTGTTATCATTTAAAGGAGTTTTTAAATCCTTCTTGTTTTGTTTACTATATAAGAGATAATTTAAGCACCATTGAATATTTTCAAAGGCATGCATTAAAGATGGAAGAGGAGTTGATTGCTGAAGCAGATGTAGTTGCAACCAACAGTGAATTCCTTGCTCAATATGCTAGGAAGTTTAATCCAAACGCAAAGTTTGTAGGCCAAGGATGCGATTTTACATTATACCCCGAATCTTCAACGGTTAAAGTTGCTGAGGAATTATTGCCGGTTCCACGTCCTACTATTGGATATACAGGATTCTTAACAAACCTACGTTTAGATATTGGTTTGTTAGAGGAAATAGCTGTTTCAAAACCAGAATGGCAGTTTGTATTTGTTGGCCCCGAGGATGATTCTTTTAGGAAAAGTATGTTGCATAATCAGTCGAATGTATACTTTCTTGGTAATAAATCGCCCGATTCACTTCCCGGGTATATCAACGGATTTGATGTCGCAATTAATCCGCAGTTAATTAATGAAGTAACGATGGGAAACTACCCTCGAAAAATAGATGAGTACTTAGCATTAGGAAAGCCAACAGTTGCCACGGCAACTCCTTTTATGGAATATTTTAAAGACTATACTTATCTGGCAAATGGAAAAGAACAATGGATTGAAGCAATAAGTAAAGCGATAAACGAAGATACTGATGATCTCAGAAAACGAAGACGCGAATTTGCTTTGTCACATTCATGGACAAACAACGTAGAAGCTATCAGTGATTTGATAGAAGCTTCTGAAAAAATAAATTACCATTAATCTTCAAAATAAAATACGTATGAAGAATCAGAAAATCAATGTTGCCAAATACACGGAATTCACCGAGTTGGTTGACATTAAAAGATTGAATTTTATTGCCGATTCAATCCAAGAACATTGCAGCCCCGGAGCAAGAATTCTTGATGTAGGCTGTGGAAACGGAAATATTGCCAGAGGTATTGGCAGTTTAGGCTATGAAGTTGTTGGAATTGATTTCAGCGAAGATGCTATTCGTTATGCAAAATCCAAAAACACTTTGCCAAATGTGTCATTCCGTGTTTGTAGCGCTGAAGAAGTTGCTGCAACTGAACATTTCGATGCTGTAATTTGCAGCGAAGTTCTCGAGCATCTCCATAAACCGGAGTTGTTAGTGAAAACATTGTCGAAAATTCTGAAATCAGGAGCAGTTCTAATTGCAACAGTTCCAAATGGAGTGGGACCTCGTGAGCTATTGGTGACTCGCCCTGTTCAGAAAATGAGCAAAAGCTGGATGGGTAAAGTTATCGATAATTCTAAAAAGGCATTAGGTTATAGCAATAGCACAGTGCAGTCGATGTCGGGTGATTTAACACACGTTCAGTTCTTTACTAAAAGTGCAATTTGCAATCTTATTAAGACTGAAGGATTCGATATCCTTGAATTCGGTCACTCGAATTTCGTTGAAAAGGTGTTCCCGTATTCTTTGTTAACACGTAAAATCAAAACATTGTCGGAAATAGATAATACAGTAATTGATTATTTGCCTTCTGTAATGGCAAGCGGGTTCAATACTGTTTGGCGTAAAAAATAGATGTTTGATTTTCCGGGGATTTATTCCCCGGAATTTAAAGCACAAAAAAAAGGTACATTTTATTGTACCTTTTTTTTGTGCTATTTTATTTTGTTTAACTTACAATGGTAGATTCTTTAGAGCTTGTTTCGCAAATACCTTGATAAGTATCAATAAGCATTAGTGCCGATTTTTGCCAACTGAATTTCTGAACCTGTTGATGTCCTCGGTGTATTAATTTAGAACTCAACTCGTCATTAGATATTACATCTAATATTCCCTTTGCTATATCTTCGGCGGATTCAGGATTGACAAAATGCGCAGCACTTCCAGCTGTCTCACGAATTGCCGGTACGTTTGATGCTACCACTGGTGTGCCGCACGACATAGCTTCCAATACAGGAATTCCAAAGCTCTCCCTTAAAGAAGTATAAAGAAATACTTGCGCGTTGTTGTAAATGTCGGGCAAATCGGTATTTGAAATATAATTTGTGACAATGATTTCATTAATAAGGTATTCCATTTTCAATGATTTTAACATTGATTTGATATTTCTTTTAGAAAGATCTGAGATAACAATTTTGCAATTAAGTTTACCTTTTTTGTGAATAATACCAAGTGCCTTTAATGTATTTAAAGTGTTCTTTTTGGGATCTGTGTTTCCAAATAAGAAAATGAAAGGTTTTAATGGTAGTTTATACCTAGCTGAATTATTGAGTGAAGTTCCTTCAGGTTTCTTATAGAAGTGCGAGCTATATGAATTGGGAATTACTTCTACTTTTGAGTTTAATTTTGGAATATTCTCTGTTATAATTTCCTTTTCAGATTGAGACACAGTTATAATTTTAGCAGCTCTTTTTATGACACCTGGAACGATTAATTTTCTGTAGTAATTTCCGATACGCTGATAAACACTTCCTCCTTTTAATTTTGATTTTCCTTCAAGGTAAATAATGTCATGCAAAGTTACTATTTGCTTGCAGAATGTTATTAATGGAGCTGTGTTTCCGGTGCTATGTAAAACATCTAACTTGTAATACGCTGTCAAAAAGGGTAGTAGTATTTGTTCCGCTATTGGAGTTGGTAAAGATTTAATTTTAATTATTGTAAAATTGTTTGTTTCGTCTAGAATATGAATGTCATCATCTTCGAAACAAAAAATATAGTACTGATTCGATTTGTCGTTTTTTTGTAATTGACGAATAAGTTCCAATGCCACAATGTCCATGCCGTGTTTATGTGCACGGAATATTCTAAACGCCTCTATTCCTATTCTCATTTGTTGTTTAGGCTGCTAATATTTGTTGTTTTATAAACTCGCGGTAGATGTTTTCATTATTTGCCACCATCATTTTCAAATCGAACGTTTGATGTGCCGTTAACTGAGCTGCTTTACCGAACAGTTCCCTTTGTTGATTGTTGTTATGCAAGCTAACTATGGCTTCTGCAAGTGCAACATGATCATGGCAAGGAACTAGCAGTCCATTTTCGTTATGAATTATGGCTTCTTTCGTTCCGTCAACCGGCGTTGCTACAATAGCTTTTCGCATCGCCATCGCTTCTAGCATTCCAATTGGCAACCCTTCCCATAGAGATGGTAAGGTGTAAATGTCGAATGTGTTTAATACTTCTGGTATGTCAGTGCGGAACGGTAAAAAATTGATCATATCAGCAATGCCTAAATCGTAAGCTAATTGAATCGCTTGTTCCTTTAAATCTCCATCTCCTATGAAGAGGAATTGAATATCTCTAGTGGATTTGGCTACTTCCGCAACTGCTCTAACTAATGTGAATGGATCCTTCTGTACTGTCATTCGAACTAAATATCCTACTACAGTTTTACCTTCTTTGATACCTAATTCTTGACGTATATTATTTAATTCACGATCAGGATTAAATCTTGTTAAGTCAACTCCATAGTTTACAACTCTACTACGCTTCATGTTGAATCGTGTCAAGCCATCTCGCTGGTTAGAGTTCGAAACGGAAATCGTTAAATCTACATGATCTGTTAGGAATTTTTCTGATAATTCTCTGACTCTGCGAACAGGGAATTTTTGATCTTGATGAAATGACCATCCATGTACGGTATAAACTATTGGTAATCCTAATGCTCTCGCAGGGAAAATTGTATTGCTTAGTGCTCGTGTTCCATGGGCATGAAGAATATCAATTTCTTCTTCACGCATTATTTTTTTTACCGCATTATAAGTCGATAAATTAAATGGTTTAAGTGTGTTTACTACATAGGTTTTGATTCCTAATTTCTGTAACCGCTCAACCATTGGACCTTCCGTGAATGAAAGTACTATGGGTTCAAATTCATCTTTATTGATGTTCGAAACTAAATCTAGTACATGTGATTCTCCGCCACCGATTTGTCCTTGACGAATGGTTTCTAGAATTTTAATTTTATGATGATTGGATGCCATAATGCGGGGGTTATATGGTATTGTTTTCAAATGTTGCAGTGTGAGGGGTGTGAATAAAACGTTTGTTTGCTCCTTTGATTTTAAACATTGCTTTGATCATAACGAAGAATGTTTGTGGCAATGATATGAGGGCATTAAAGGTTTGCTTGTTCCAAAATTCTTTTGGGATGGATATAATAAATGCTAAATAGTACATGATCGTTATTGTTAACCAATGTGGAAATCCAATAATGAATATATCCGGTGTAAATGCAGTAATTAGGGTTATTAAAAATAATCCTCCAATAAGTAATACTTTTGGTACAAGTGCATAGTGCATTACCTTGTTTGCATAGTCTATTTTGCCTGTAATAAGTCCTAAAAATCCGTCGAGCCAATATTTTCGTAAATACACTAATTGTGCTGAAATCCATCTTGTTCGTTGGTTGGCAAATACTTCTGATTTTTGTACTTTTTCATCGAGAACAATTGCATCTTCTAGATATACGATTTTATGGTTATCTCGAATCAACCTTAGTTCAAGTTCTTTGTCGAACCCTCCAACAGCTTCAATTTCTTTCATTACTTGTTTTAAGTATAAATAGGAGAATGCCATTCCTGATCCAATTACCGATGATGATAATCCAATTGCGACTTGTCCTTTGCGCATCATATGATTATTTGCTTCTTCGCTAATTGCATCTAAAACTGCATAGTTGGTGTTTTTGTTTTTGGCCTTGCGATGACCTTGAACGGCATAACATCCCGATACAAATGCCGCATTTACTTTTTCAAGGAAATCATGACGCATAATATTGTCGGCATCTAAAATTACGGCAATATCATATGGTTTTGTGATTTGTGCGAAAGCTTCATTAAGGGATTTCGATTTAGTAGAAACGTCGAATGAAACTTCAATTACTGTTAAAGGCAAGTTCTTTAATGTAGCAATTGTTTCTTTTTTTAATGAATCAGCTATTACGTACACACTGTATAAATGCGAAGGATATTGCTGAAACAATGCTTGACGCGCTGTTTGAAGTATCACTTCATCTTCTTTGTATGACGGCATCAAAACAGCTATTCGTCTAAATTGATCATTGTTGATGTATTCTCTCTTCTTGTAAAAATGGCCGGCAATGGCATAGAAAAAAGAATAAATTACAGTAAATGCCATAATGGCAAATACAATTGTTAGTAGTAGATTAATTATAATCATGATCAATCAAATTAAAGATTCATTACTATGTATGTTGTAATTTGTTAGATTCCATATTACACCTTTATAGAAGGCTTTTAGCATATCAATCTTTCCTTTCAGAAGATACTGGAGGGTATTCTTAGGGATAGATACGAATGTTAAAAAAAGAATGCTGACAAAAAGAGTAAAACCTTTCACATTTCGTCTTTGATACAATATTCTATTTCTTGTGAGATAATATGTTTTAAGTGTACTTCCTTTTCCGGTGGCCATCGACTCTTTATGGTAAATTTTGGAGTCCGCTTCATACCAAATGGAGTATCCTGCACTTTTTATTCGTTCGCAGTAGTCCATTTCTTCATAATAGAGAAAATATAAATCGGCCATTAAACCAATTTCTTCTACTACTTTACGTGATATCATCATTGCAGCGCCATGTGCTCTGCTAGTTGGCATTGAGGTGTCGAATTCTCCGTTGTCTTGTTTGCCATAGCCAATTGCATTGCCTCTTACAGTAAAAGGATTGATTGGCTCAAATCCTGCAAATTGTAACATACCCGGTGTATGGTGAAAAATAATTTTAGGTGATACAGCTCCAATAGTTGTGTCACTTTCCATTCTTCGTACCAATGGCTCCAAAAATCCTTCAGGGACTTCCGTATCATTATTAAGCATTAAAAAATACTTGCCTGTGGCTTGTTTGAATCCTAAATTGTTTCCACCTGCAAAGCCAAGGTTCTTGTCGCTCTTAATAAATTTGATCCAGGGATGTTTCTCGAAAATAATATCCGGATTTTCTTTAGATGCATTATCTACAATTATAACTTCAAAATTAGGGTACGTGATTTTCTTCAGGGAATCCAGCATTTCGCAGGTTACCTGTGCACCATTGTAGTTAATACTAACTATTGAGACCGATGGATAGTTCGTCATTGGATTTTTCCTTACTCCTTTTTAACGAACGTTTTTCAATAAAGTTCTCTGCTAAGAAAATATATACCATCGACATGTACATAACTGATCCTGTTGGGAATTGTCCGAAAATTTGATTCCCATAGCTGGCGAAGCAAACTCCAAATATTCCCCCGTAAAATGCGGCCATTTTGAACTTGAGATCTGTCTCTTTTATCTTGAAGATCACAAAAAATCGATTTATAAGAATGAATAGAATCAATGTCAGGTAGAGCGAAAGTCCTACAATTCCACTTTCCGCAAATATTTTTACATACCAGCTGTCGAGTGGGGTAGTGGCCAAAAATGTCCCGGGACTAAACCTTTGTCCCCAAGATCCTGCAGATCCAATTCCGCCTCCTATGGGCCTCGATGCCATATAAGCTTTAAGCTTTTTCTGATTCTCAAGCCGGGCCATCAACGACGCATCATTGGGATCGAGAGCTGTACGCATCCTTCTGATTTGATCGTTTTGTTGTCCGATGGTTGTATATTTTAACATCCCAATCACTAGTAATCCAACTATCGCTCCAGGGATAAGAATTTTCATATTATTACTAAGTAATAAATAGGCCGCAAATCCCATGATGGCTACGAATAAGGCGCCTCGTGTTCCTGAGATCATCATGCCATATAAATTCAGTAAGCTGACGACAATGTAAAATATTTTTCTTTTTTTAGAGCAGGGTCCTAATGCCATTATTCCTGCTACAACTCCAACATGTGCCGTTGCTGCGCCAAATTGTCCGGCATCTGAATAAAATGAAAATACACGCAGTTTCCCGAATAGGATATGCGTTTGTTTCGCTCCCATTTCTAGCCATCGATTCTCGGCAAAGTCTACTCCAATGAATAGTTGCTTCATACCCCAAAGAGCTGCGAATGTGGAAATGCTAAACCAGATTTTAATAAAGGTGTCCATGTCTTTTTCCTTACTTAAAAGGATAAAAGTTAAAGGGACTGTGGCGATGAAGTAAAGTGAAACACCTCGAACTGCATAAAACCAAGCTTCGAAGCTTCTGGCTTCAGGATTAACAATCTCAATTACTGTATAGCCAAACCATATAAGTACAGCCCACGTTAAAGGATTATTTACTGAAGGATTTTCAGGATCGTCTTTTGTCCTGAACATATATCCTAGTGCTGTTAATAGGAGAATAATATCAACGCCTAGTCCAAATGGTCCATCGATATAACGAGTAATTCCGTTTGCAAAAAAGCTAAACACCAACATGGTCCACATGCCGAACTTTGGATATGCTACAATAGCAGCTACCAAGGCAATGGCGAACGGAAATGCGGCAAATGCAACAATGGTAACAATTCCGCCTTTCGAAAATGCCTGACCTAAAACAATTGCAAGCAATACTAAAAGGATAACCTGATAGATTTGCCTGAAACTAATTTTACGATGAAGTTGAATTTCCAAATTTCAGCGACTTAAAACGTTCTTTGATAGGTTGCAAAATATGCAACGTGGCTTTGAATCCTGTGATTACCGTTTCCCTTACCGAGTGATTTAAGTATTTTTTAAGGAAGTAATTCCCGAATATAACTCCGGTAATGAATGTTAAGATAGAAACTGCTGCTACACCCCATATATTTCCGATATAGTGAATTGCCAATAAATCGCCAGTTACATTTACTAATAGCATCAAAAGCACTTTAATGAAATTTAAATATGGCTTTCCAATGATATCTAAAGTGATACCGGAGAATCGATCGAGTGGGAGGAATAATGAATAAACTGCAAGCACTCGCAAGATTACTGCAGATTCAGCATATTGGGCTCCACCTAAAATTACCACTAAGGTGTCGGCGAAGATAAATGTTCCTACTACTACGGGTATCAATAAAATGGATAACACTCCGGTGTATTTGTAGTACATAGCCTTTAACTCAGGTTTGTAATCGGGACTAGCATATTTCGACATTGCCGGCATAGCCGTTGATACAAAACTGCGAAGCAGGATTTCAATTACTTCGATGAGCTTTAGCGGAATTGCATAAAGTGCGACATCTCTTGTGGTCATCATGAATCCGATGAGCAATGTATCGGAGCTTCTTAGTAGGTTAGAACCCATTAAGGTTCCCATGCTGAATTTTCCGAAATTGAAAAGTTCGCGCATCATTTCTTTGGTTGCAAAGCGAACTGTTTTTATCATCGACCAACCTGCCCACATAGAAACAGCAGAAGGAAGTAATCCTGAAATAATAAATGAACTTAATACAATTTCTGTCGATTTTTTTTCGAAAATCAAAGCTAAAAGAATACAAGTCATAAAGCTTAATTGATTAAGTAATCGAATGTAGAGTACTTTGTCAAATTGAGATCTTGCTTGCATTAACCATGCTGCATAATTAAAAGGAAGCGTAGTGATTGCCGCAATCCAATACCATTGCAAGAATAGATTGAATCCCGGATTTGTTATCATGTGACCGAAGAAAAGGTGAATACTATAGGTCAGTAATGATAAAAAGATAGTCGTAAAAATTGATATCATCCAACCGGAACCTGATACTATTCCGAAGTGTTCTTTTTTAGAGGATGCCGCAAAGCGAATTAAAGAGGTGTGGATAATACCTGCACGAAGTAAATCAGCAAATATGTATCCTGTTAAAAACATTACCCACGCACCCATCGATTCTTTGTCCAATAGACGTGCCACTAGTGCAATGCTGGCAAAACCTAATACCGCATTGGTAAGGTTTCCGGCCAGACTAAGCGTATGGTTGTTTTTAATAATTCCTTTTAATTTGCTTTTCATAACCCTAATTTTTAGGTTCGTTTGAAATTAAATGTGATAGTACGTTTAACAATTCTTCTTGCCAATGACCTTGTTTTCGGAACTTCACCGATGATGGTTTCTAAGCGGTCAATTTCGATATTATTAAGTGCTACCAAATTTTTACCTGAAGTGGATTTTGTGAAGTGAGATAATGCTCTTGAGTCAGCTTCATTCCACACTCTTTCGCTATCTAGAAGTAGTAAGTTTAAACACGCTGATGATAATATTCCTTCCGGTAAATTGTATTTGTTAAGTTCATTTAGAATCACAACGATCATGCTATATTGATTGATGTCGAGTTTTTCGCTCTCCATCCATTCTTCAATACTTTCTGCTGAGTAAAATGCGTCGTTGTCGGTTAATGGATATTCCGTAATTGTACCTGACTTAGATGATTTAGTAGCCTTAGGATTTAAGAATAGAATTTCCTTATTTCTTTCAGCCAGTGCCGGTATAATCTTGTTCGCGAAAAATTGTTTCCCTTCTTCTTTGCGTATACTCGATATTGTTGTGACAATTGTTCTCGCTTTATTTGTTTCGCAACTTCGTAGATTTTGTCTTATCGAACTTGATAAATGCGATAATAATGCTTCATCTAGTTTCGATACAATAATGCCTTTGTCAAGTGATCTGTAATTCGGAATAGCTCCAAGAAATTGGAGTCCTGTAAATTTTTCTGCTCGTCCTGGTGTTTGGACAGTTTTTCCCAATAGCGACTTAGCGATTATTACAGCTAATGTTACGATGAAAACTGCTATAAATGATACCGCAACTAACATTCCTCTTTTTGATGGTAATGGTTCCAAAGGAAGATATGGCGAATCGGTGATTGTTAAGTTATTCGACATTTCTAAACTCTGTTGGCGTAAGCGTGCCATGTTTAGACCATGAAGTATGCTTAGGTATTCTTTTTCGTTTACATCCAATTCACGTTCGAAGCGTTTGATGTCTGACCCGATAGGTGCTAACTCGGTATATAATGCATCAAAACCATCCAAACGTTTCTGAATCACGTCTAGCTTAGCTTGATTTTCTTCAACTCCAATATAGTTTGTAAGCCATTCTTGGAGTAAATTGGCTCTTGGAAGTCCTTCGGTGGTATTATTTAACTTGTATTGTTTCTCTACTTCGTCTCTAATTGAGCGTTTTACAAGTTCGGCATCAGATTTGTACTTACTAGCTTTTGCTTGATCCTCATTGTATAATTCCGAATTGGCTATTTTATAGTTTAAGTCGGTAAGTTGATCTTTTAGCTTTTGTATTTTCTCGTTAACTTCTAATAAACCTTTTTTGAGGTTCATTTTTTTCTCAATTTGTACGAGAGCAGCTTTGGATGCTTGAAGCGACATTTGTTGCTTCTGTTTATCCATCACAACATTCTCTTTCGATTCGGCAATAAATTTAGCTTGCTCGTAATAATTGATGATTTTATTCGCAGAGCTGTAATCGCGTAGTTTATCTTCTGATTTTCTTAATCTTCCTGCAGATAATCTTAGTTGCTCTTCGAAGTATTTTACTACGTTATTTGTCTCACTTCCTTTAATTCCTTTGTATCGTTGAATTACAACATCAACAATTATTTGTAAGGTCTGTTGACAAGCAGCAGGATCGTTACATTTATATGAAATGTCGATCATGTCTGAACTTTGTTTTCTCAAAGCCGACATGTTAGAAGAAATTTTATCGAAGCTGTAGATTTCTGTAGGCTTCTTTAAAATTTCGATGATTTCATTTTTCTGATTGCTGCGTCTGTAACTCTCTATTCTGAAATAGGTGAGTTCTTCTGATCCTTTAACGATAAGTTTTTTACGCAACGATTCCGGTATAACTTCTCTTACATGTTCGAAGTTAACCGGAGAAATTTGGTCGTAAGCAGGTTTTTCAATTAGCAAATGTTTTGCTAATAAGCGCATTCCGACTTCTTCAATTGTTTCGCGACTTTTTATGGTCGCCATTAAATTGTCGAAAGCATTGTTGACAGCAAAATAATCGACTCGATCATTTTCTCCGGATGTGATACCATATCCGCTGGCAATCCCTGTGTATACTTCGCAATCAGAAGTATATTCTTTTACTGTATTTCTGGTGAAAAAGAAAACGACAAGTGCTGTCATTAAAGGAAAGAGTACAAGTACTTTCCAATAACGAAGTATTAGTCTTATGAATTCTAAAAGGCTCACGGTTTTCTCGTCAATTTGTCTAATCTTACTCCCACTAATCTTTCTAGCTGCTGATACCAGGTATAGAAATCTCTTTTCGCAATTTCATAATCGGATTCAGCTTTTGATGCAAGTCCCATAACAGAGGTATAATCACCAATGGTGATATCTCCTTGTTGAAACTGTTGATTGGCCATATCCATTAACATACGTGAAGCACTTCGCGAATTACTTGCAATAAGTAAGATGCGATGTGTTGAAAGCATGCTATTGTATTCAGCTATTACTATACGTTCAAGGTCGAGTTTTAGTTTCTCGTTTGTTTCCTTTCTTACTTCTAATTCTTGCTTGTAAATATTTATACGGTTGTTTCTCGCAAAAAACAGGTATAATGGGATGTTTACATTTAATCCTAAGCGATATCCTGTGCTTAAACTTTGTGATTGGGTTCCTACCGGCTCTTGGTTGGAGTTGTAGAATAGAGTTTGGTTTCCTATGTTTTGGTTGTACGACAAAAACACGCCGTTTTGCCATTCTCGGCGTCCAAGTTTTACTTGCTCATTTCCGGCTTCGATAAGAGCTTCTTGAGCTTTTACTCCGGGATTATTATAAACTGCAAGTTTGAGGATTGAATCTAGCGGTACCAATTGATTTAACAGTTCTTTTGTTAAATCTAATTTGATATCGTCAACTCCTAAAGTATAAAGTGAAGTTGTATCAGTTATAGGAGTAATAAAGAGTGACGGAGAGTCCGTAGTTTGCCCTTGACTTATTTTGCTGCTAATGATGAATGCGAAAAGGCATGCGAGTTTAATAAGTCGAGTATGAAATTGTTTTGGTTCAAGGTTATAGGTTTTCATACGTTTTCACTCTGCAATAGAGCAGGGAAGGTCTTCAGAATTATTTTTATATCCAACCAAAGTGAATGGTTAAGCGCGTAGTTGTTGTCGAGTGTAATTCGCTCTTCTTCCGACATGTCTTTCTTTCCTCTTTTGGTTACTTGCCATAATCCAGTTAAGCCAGCAGGAGCAAGGAATCGGAAGGCACGTGAGTCGGTCGTTAGTTTTTCTGCTTCATAAAGAGGTAACGGACGATTACCCACAAGCGACATGTCTCCTCTTAAAATGTTAATGAGTTGTGGTAGTTCATCAATAGATGAATTGCGTAAGAATTTACCAACTCTAGAAATACGAGGATCATCTTTTGCTTTGAAGAATATGCCCGACTTTTCTAATTCTTGTAGATAGAAATAAAAGTTTTCGCATACTTGTTTATTGTCGGCATACATTATTGGAGAGCATGGCTTACCAAGTTTTTTGCAATCCGGACATTCCTGCGGGATTTCGATTGTTTTGTCGGCACCATATAAATTCAGGTGATTCATGTTGCCAATTTTTTTATCGGCATCAGGAATCATTGTTCTGAATTTTAATAGGTCGAAAATTTTGTAGTTTGAACCAACGCGTTTAGAACGATAAAATATTGGGCCTTTCGATTCTAAGCGAATGGCTAATGCCGCTCCAATAAGTACAGGAGATGCAATTAGTAATCCGAAGGAAGAAATGCTAATGTCAAGTAAACGCTTTGCAATTAAACTTCTTCTTGAATATAAAGAAGAGAGCGAATTTGTTCCGTGTTTTTGAGAGAATAAGTAAACGATTTGAAAAACTGTTGAAGTGACTTTAGAAGTATCAACAACGTCTAATAGTCCTTCATGGAAAAAGTGATTTTTGTTTGCTCTATCGGGATTGTTGGTATACCCAACAATAATTGATTTTCTAAATGATGTTTTTGAACGAAGTATATGTAAAGTATCAACCGTAGGATCAATTGTTGCATCAACTTCCGTTACGAGAATATCGGGAATGCAATCATTTCGCATCCATTGATAGGCGTGAAACAAATCAGGAAATACATGTACCTGATGTTTGGGAAACGTGCTTTTAAATCCTTCCTGTTGTACAGGATCATTGTTAACGTAGACAATTTTCATAATACTCGTTGGGGGGTAAACAATATTATGCCACTTTCAATCTTCTAAATATGGCTTGAATCCGGATTTGTAATTCTTCCGGATTGAATGGTTTTTGCAAATAATCGTCGGCGCCAACTTCGAATGATTTAATTCTGTCGGCACTTTTTTGCTTACTTGATAACATAATAACTGGCACATTCGACATTCCATCTTGCTTACGAATCGACTCAGTTAAGTCATATCCATTTAGCATTGGCATATCAATATCCACTAGTATTAAGTCTGATTTATTACCGTCTTGCAGCCATGAAAGTGCTTCATAGCCGTTCTCTTTGGTGATAACTTCATAGTCGTCGCCCAGAAAGTTTTCTAGGAGCATACGAATGCTTAATTCGTCGTCTACAACTAATATTTTCTTTTTCATGGCCTAATTATATGGGTGTTTCTACGCTGTTTTTTTCAAAAAGTTACTCAGATCATTGTTTAAAATAAAGGTGTGCAACTGAGTGAGTTCGTCTACTAATGTGTTTACTACCGGATTGATTTTGAGGTATCTAGACTTGATTTCGGCTTCTAATTCCGGATTTAATGCATTGTCTTCGATCCACTTCATTTGCTCTTCTAAGTACTTGTTTCCTAACATATTCATATTAGGTATAAGCTTATGCGAATGATGTCTGATGGCTTCTGGTTCATACTTTTCGATCGAATTTTTTAACGAATCAATCATTGCTGGAATAGCTTCATTAAGCACTGTTACCATTTTTTCAATGAAGCTGGCTTTACCACGTGAGAATGCTTTTAATACATCTAAGTTTATTGTACTGAATTCAGGGAAATCACTTTTAACTGTATCTAAAGCAATATGAATCGGCTCAATATTTAAGTTGTTATTATTTGAAATTTTGTTGTTTAAATAAGGCTCCATTTTATTATACAACTCATATCCTTCAAATGGTTTGAAGATGACAGCGTTCATTCCTGCTTTTAAAAACTTCTCTTCATCACCTTTCATAGCATTTGCTGTCATTGCAATAATGGGAATTTCACGAGCTGGAGCACTTAAGTTATTTCTGATGAATTCGGTTGCGTCAATACCGCTCATTTCGGGCATTTGAATGTCCATTAGTACTAAATCATACTCTTTTTCTTTCATCAAATCAACTGCTATTTTACCATTGTCGGCAATGTCGATTTGAGCGCCCCATTCATTCACTAATTCCACTGCAAAAAGTTGATTAACTTTGTTATCTTCTGCAAGTAAAATGCGACATCCTGAAAGCTTATTCGTAAGGTTTTGTTCTATCATTGTCGATTGACCAACTTTGTTCTGCTCCGTTTTCTCAAAGTTGATGTCGAAACTAAAAATTGATCCTTCTCCTATTGTACTTGATACTTGAATATCACTTCCCATTAAATTCAATAGGTTCTTTACAATAGATAGACCTAATCCTGTTCCTCCATATCTTCGAGAAGTGTCGGCATTGGCTTGAGTGAAACTTTGGAAAATCTTTTCAAGATATTCCGATGAAATGCCTATACCTGTATCTGATATTTCAAAGCGAAGACGAATACTTTCCGGATTCTCTTGAAGCTTTGTTACATTAAGTTGAACAGAACCTTTTTCTGTGAATTTTAAAGCATTCCCAAGTAGATTTACCAATACTTGATTCAACCTTACTTGATCTCCTAATAAATATGGATGTAAACTGTCTTCAACATCACATGAGAAGTGAATTTTCTTTTTCTGTGCCTCGTGTAAGAAGGTTTGGCTTAAATTGTAAATGGCGTTGTTTAGATCGAACCCTTGCTTTAAAATTTCAAGTTTTCCTGCTTGTATTTTACTGAAATCAAGAATTTCATTGATGATTACCAACAAGTTTTCGGCCGACTGCTTAACCGACCCAGCATATTGAGTTTGCTTTTCATTCAGTGAAGTCTTTAATAGCAAATTGGTAAGTCCTACAATTCCATTCATTGGAGTCCTTATTTCATGACTCATATTTGCCAAGAATAATTCTTTTGTATGCAACGATTCTTCTGCGATTTTCTTTGCATATTTCAACTCAGATTCAATTTTAATCCGATCAGATATATCTTGCGCAAATCCGATGATATACGGCTCCGAACCTTGCTCTTCAACTTTATAGTTTTTATAGAGCATATAGATGGTGCGCCCTTCTTTGTGACGAAGGATTAATATTCCTTGAGCTGTTTTCGCTTTTTTGAATACCGATAAGTAATCATTTTCGAAATTTCCGCGATGTTCTTCTTTCATGAAATCGGTAATCGGTCGCCCAATCATTTCTTCCATTTGATATCCTGTTATCTCACATCCTGCAGGATTAATGGTAAGCAGATTTCCTTGCATATCGTGCGTGCAAATCGATGCTTGACTATAGTTGATTAAATCGCGATTTCTTTTTTCACTCTGAAGTATCCTCTTTTCATGTTCTTTTCGTTGAGTGATGTCGCGCATTACCGACGATCTGAAAATTGGATTTCCATGTTCGTCCTTGTGGATTATGATTAACTGAAGAACAGGAATTTCTAATCCGTTTTTATCAAGTATTGCAGTTTCTCCTTTCCATGCTCCATGTTGCATTGCGTAAGGGATTGCTTTTTTGTTGATAATAATATCAACCCAAGCAGGATGGATAGGGTAAAGTGTTTCTTGTTCGTTGATGAACCTAATCTCTTTATACGACTTGTTATAGTACATCGGATGATTGTCTAAGTCGTAGTACACTACAAAATCTGGGGTTTCCTCTAGAATTTTGTTTAGTTTGATGTTTTCATATTCGGTTTTTTTACGAATAGAAATATCATTCAAAATGAAGAGGTATCCGGTAATGTTTTGATTATAGTCTTTTATAGTAGATACTGATAATAAAACATCCGTCTTTTGTGAAGAGCTGTTATAAACAACCGTTTCATATTCGAAAGAACCTTCTTCTCTTGCTTTCTTGATTAGTTCTTCAGTGCTGGTTTTTGTTTTAGCTGCTTTGAAACTTCTTCCAAGATTTAAAATGTCACTAATTTTTTTCTTTCTTACTACTTGATGTTCATTACATCCGAAAAGTTCCTCTGTTCCGGCATTTATCGTGCTAATTATTCCATTTGCATCTGTAGCAATAATGGCTTGTTTCGCACTATTGAGAATCGCTTGTTGAAAGGCGTACGATTTTTTTAATAATTCTTCGTTGTTAATCGTTTCTGTAACATCTCTTATAGTACCTGAAATTCCAGTCGCAATTCCATTCTGATTTCTGATAAGCTTACCTGAAATTTTGGCCCAAATGTATTTGTTATTAAGTGTTTTTAGCCGTGTATTTAATTTAAATTCTTCTGATTTTGATTTCAGTAATTGCTTTAGTTGCTTTTCTATTTCTTCTTTTTCGCTGTCTTCAATAAAGCCGGTGAAGGTAAGTCCGAGTGACTCGTAAATACTATATTTCGTAATATCTGTCCATGCTTTGTTTAAGAAAATGATTTCCAGTTTTTCGTCTACTTGAAATAGGATATCGTTGATTGAATTGACAACATTTTTGTATTTGTCTTCACTTCTGATGATTTCATCTTCAAATATTTTTCTCGAGGTAATATCGATCATTATCGACATATACCTTGATATTTTCCCGCTTTGATCTTTTAAAGGAACAACAGTATTATGCAGCCATATTGTTTGACCGTAATTGTTTCGAACGCTAATTTCTCCTTTCCAAGTTTGTCCCTTTAACAGTTTATTCGCTGCGGTTTCTAATTGCTCATTATTTTCAGGAGATAATATCTCATTCAATTTTTTATTTTGAATATCTTTTTCCTGAATTCCGGTTCCAATACAAAAACTTCGGTTGACATAAGAAATATAACCTGAACGATTAATCACCACTACCATGGCGGTTTCGTCGATTACATTCCTGAAATTGTTTATTTCAGTATAAGATTCCTCTGAAGTTACTTCTAGCGTGTGTTCGAGGGCATTAAATCGTTCGTCCAATTGAACATAGGCCTCGCTGACGCTGTTCAAAAAGGATGACAACTCCGGTGATTGGGGGAGACCGGACGAGAAATATTTCTCTAATTGTCGTTTAAGTAGTTTATGCATAAAGCAGCAGTGTATCAACTCGTTTATACGATAAAAACCTTGCCACGTTACGATCTTTTTTGGTATAATTGCCTCAGAATCTTACATGTTATCAAACAATCTGCTATCTTAGCTTTGTTATGGGAAATAATACTAGTTACCAGCGATTATTAGATGGAAATAAAGAATGGTCAAAGGCTAAGTTAAAGGCTGATCCTGAATTTTTTAATAATCTAACCAAGGGTCAAACGCCCCAATATTTGTGGATAGGCTGCTCCGATAGCCGTGTACCTGCTAATGAAATTACGAATACCAAATCGGGTGAGATTTTCGTACACCGAAATGTAGCCAACTTGGTGCTTCATACGGATGTGAATTTGTTATCGGTATTGCATTATGCAGTTGAGGTTTTACATGTTGAGCATATTATAGTTTGTGGACATTATGGCTGTGGTGGTGTGATTGCTGCGATGGAAAATCATGATTTTGGCATTGTCAATAAATGGTTGCGCAACATTAAAGAGGTTTATGCGAAATATGTTGATGAACTAGAAGCAATTGCTGACAAGACCGAAAGGTCAAATCGACTCGTTGAGCTGAATGTGATGGAACAAGTAAAAAATTTAGCAAAAACTACAGTGGTTCAAAAAGCTTGGGAGAAAAGGGCTTTGGCTATTCACGGTTGGGTTTACGGTTTTAACAATGGAATTATAACCGACCTTAATTGCATGATCAATGAGCTTAATGACCTAGAACCAATTTTCCGGTATCGCTTAAGCGGTGAGTCAAAGGATTAAAAATAAAAAACGACTGAGAACATCAGTCGTTTTTTATTTTTAGATTTTTAATTTCCTAACGGCATGCCTTAACGTAACTAAGTCATGCAGTAATTCTTCCACATGATCTAGATGAATGGCATTTGCTCCGTCTGATAATGCTTCTTTAGGGTTAGGATGTGTCTCTAAGAATATACCATCGGCACCTGTAGCAATTGCTGCTTTTGCTAATGTTGCTATTTGATCGGGACGTCCACCGGTTACACCTGATGTTTGGTTGGGTTGTTGAACACTGTGTGTGATATCCATTACTACAGGATATCCGAATTCACGCATGATAGGAATTCCTCTGTAATCAACTACTAAATCAGTATATCCGAAACTTGTTCCTCGTTCAGTAAGCCAAATTCTATCGTTTCCTGATTCTTTGATTTTATTCACTGCAAACTTCATTGCTTCTGGTGAAAGGAATTGTCCCTTTTTTACGTTGACGATTTTTCCGGTCTTAGCCGCAGCAACTAATAAGTCTGTTTGTCGACATAAGAAAGCAGGGATTTGTAAAACATCGACATATTCCGCTGCAATTGCTGCCTCATCACTTTCGTGAATATCAGTAAGCAATGGAAGATGCAGTTGATCGCCTACTTTACGTAGTATTTGTAGCGCCATTTCATCTCCTGGCCCAGTGTAAGAGTCTAATCGTGTGCGATTAGCTTTTCTGTAAGAGGCTTTGAAAATGAAAGGTATTCCTAAACGATTGGTAATTTGTTGCAGCTTATGAGCTGTTTTATAAGTGATGTCTTCGTTTTCAACTA
>Ga0255347_1002344_pt1 | contig 27177 bp, 27 predicted proteins | sample wastewater_treat_2_FD_192479 | JGI IMG/M metagenome (GOLD analysis project Ga0255347, IMG submission 192479) | Wastewater microbial communities from Lulu Island WWTP, Vancouver, Canada - plant24 | ecosystem: Engineered > WWTP > Wastewater > Unclassified | place: Canada: Vancouver, British...
CCTACTGCTCCAGGCGCTATTTCATACTTAGAAAAAATCAAAACAAGATTATTGCCATCAATAAAGTAAGTATGTATCAATACAGCAACTTCCCTTAGGGTTAGCAATAATTGAAGCAATAGAAATATGATTCACATTATGGGATCGTCTAGTGGTAGGACGACAGGTTTTGATCCCGTTGATCTAGGTTCGAGTCCTAGTTTCACAGCTACTTTGAGCATATGCACGGAGACGCGTATAAAATATAATACAGGTTAAGATAAACATTTTAGAATTAACCATTGAGATAATGAATTTTCAAAAAAGTATGGACTCATATTAATATAATTAAAAATTTTTGGAGTTTTACCAAGAGAAAATTAAACAAATTAGAATTGGAATGGCATTATAGAAAAAATATGATATACTAAGAAATAATAAAAAAGTATAATTTTAGACTAGTTTGCTAGTCTGGAACCATGCTTAATATAATATGAATTTCGAAAATAATTTTAACTCAAAAAAAGTTTTAGAAAAAGAAAGTATAGGTAGCTTAATGCGGGATAAATTATTGGAAAGTCTGAAAAATAATGATTTAGATTATATTTTAAATGTTAAAGAAAAAGTAGATATTTCGGATTTTTTAAAAGACGAAGAAGTAAAAGATGAATTAAAAAAAGCTTTTGTCAATAAAATAGAACAATTTGACATAGGGGGAATAATTAAAATTAAGAACAATTTTGATTTGCCCGAAGATTTTGTTAATAAACACATAGAAACTGCTTATAAAAAAGCCCAAGAAAAATTTATTAGTTATATAAAAAATGGATATGTTAACGACGCTCTTGAAATTAAAGAAGCATTTAATCTGTCAGAAGAATTTATTCAGAAAGCAGCTCAAGAAGGATTTATTAGTCATATAAGGAATGGATATGTTAACGATGCTTTTAAAATTAGAGAAATATTTAATCTGCCAGAAGAATTTATTCAGGAAGTAACCCAAGAAGGATTTATTAGTTGTATAAGGAGTGGACGTGTTAACAATGCTCTTGAAACTAGAAAAGCATTTAATTTGTCAGAAGAATTTATTCAGAAAGCACCCCAAGAAGGATTTATTAGTTGTATAAGGAGTGGACGTGTTAACAATGCTCTTGAAATTAAAAAAGCATTTAATCTGTCAGAAGAATTTATTAATAGTTTAGAGGCACAAAAAGCAGTCCAAGAAGGATTTATTAGTTGTATAAAAAATGGATATGTTAATAATACTCTTGAAATTAAAAAAGCATTTAATCTGTCAGAAGAATTTATTCAGAAAGCAGCCCAAGAAGGATTTATTAGTTGTATAAAAAATGGATATGTTAATAATACTCTTGAAATTAAAAAAGCATTTAATCTGCCAAAAGAATTTATTAATAGTTCAGAGATACGAGAAGCAGCCCAAGAAGGATTTATTAGTTGTATAATGAGTAAACGTGTTAACGATGCTCTTAAAATTAGAGGAACATTTAATCTGTCAGAAGAATTTATTAATAGTTCAGAGGCACAAAAAGCAGCTCAAGAAGGATTTATTAGTTGTATAATGAGTAAACGTGTTAACGATGCTCTTAAAATTAAAGAAGCACTTAATCTATCAGAAGAATTTATTCAGAAAGTAGCCCAAGAAGGATTTATTAGTTGTATAAAAATTGGACTTGTTAACGATACTCTTGAAATTAAAGAAGCATTTAATCTGTCAGAAGAATTTATTAATAGTTCAGAGGCACAAAAAGCAGCTCAAGAAGGATTTATTAGTTGTATAATGAGTAAACGTGTTAACGATGCTCTTGAAATTAAAGAAGCACTTAATCTATCAGAAGAATTTATTCAGGAAGTAGCCCAAGAAGGATTTATTAGTTGTATAATGAGTGAACGTGTTAACAATGCTCTTGAAATTAAAGAAGCATTTAATCTGTCAGAAGAAGCAATAGAAGAAAAATTAAGAGGTGAAGAAGAAATAAGGAAATATTTAGAATTAATAGAGCAGGAATTACCCGAAGTTTATGCAAGTATTTCTTCGTCTTTAAATAAATTAATACCTTTTTTAGAATTTATTCATAATCCAGAAAAACTAATAACCAATTTAAAGGAGAATTATTTTTTAAAAAATGTTTTAATGGAAAATAATAAATATGGACCAAGACTAATATCAAAATATTTAGAATTAGATGAAATATCACATAAAAATATATCTTCGCTTTATATATGGAAAGAAGAAATAATGGAGCAAAATCCAGATATTAATCCTAATTCAATAGAATTTAGAAAATTAATGCAGGATAGGATTGCTGAATATGAAAATAACCCAGAAACAATAAAAGCAATAGAGATTGCAGGTATTAATCTTAATAAATGGTTGAATTATTCAAAAGAAGATACTTTTGTCCTTGGAGAAAATGAAGATATTTCAACATCGGAACAGTTATCGCAACCATTAAGCAGAACTTTGGATGAGTTGCTTCCAAAATATATTGATTTATTAAATCAATCTCTCAGAGAGTATGAGAAAGAATTAAATAACGCAAAAATATTATCTAACGAACAGATTAAATTAATTGATTTAATAGAAAGAGTTGAAGAAGCGATTGAAAAAGAAAAACAAGAGGGAGGTAACGAAAGAAAGATTAAAGAAATGGAGAAGGGATTAAATGCTAATAAACAGAAGCTAGAGAAAATAAAAGATATTACTGCTAATAAATTATTACAGAAATTAATAAATGATTTTAATTCTAAAAAAGTTAATATATATAAATTAGATAAAGAACTAAATGAAGCAGAAGATATGTTAAATAAGGAGTTTTCAAAGGAAACAAAAATTAAGATTAATCAAATAAAAGAAAAACTTCAAAAAGAAATTAATGATTTTTTAGATAGTTTTACTAATTTTAGAGAAAAAGAATTAAATCAGATTTTATCTCAAGCATTAAAAACAAAAAGAGCAGAATCAATTGTTCAGAGTGTAGAAGAAGAATTATATGAAATATTGAACCATTTTGATATAGATACAAAAAATATTAGATCTATTTTTAGCCCCAAGGAGAAAACAAATGATTTAGAAGGAAGATATATGTCTACTAGAGTATGGGATAGAAATCCAGATATTGATTTATATCAAGGAAATTATTCTCCATGCTGTATATCAATTGAAACAGGATGCGGATCATCTCCTTATGAATCGGCTATAGCAGATTATTTGACTGATTTAGCTATTCAGATAGTAAACATTGTTGATAAGGAGAAGCAAATTCCAGTATGTGCTTGTTGGCTTTGGCTTGGAAAAGATACTAAAGAAGGTAAACCTGCTTTAGTAATAGATAATATTGAGGCTAATACTGATTATTCAAATAAATACCAAGAACAATTTAGAGAACAGATTACAAAATACATTAAGAATTATGCTAATTCAATAGGTATTAAAAAAATTGTTATGAGAACGCAATATAATGATGTTAATTTAACAGTTAAAGAACATGATAATAAATATATTAAGATTGGGTTAAATAATAGATATGATGGATATTATTTAGAGTCAGAAGAAGAAATGGTTGGGGAGTTAGTTTAATATATTAAAGCACTATCTTTTTATAATAAATATATACACTAAAAGTTACTACTAGGACATTTCTATCTTGCTCTAGGTAGAACCCAAAGAACGATTAAAGAAATAAGCAAGAAAGGAGAAAAGCGCGATGAATCAACAAAAAAGCCTGCGGGAAATTGAGCAGATCGTTAAGAAAGCTTTCCCAGCGATTAAAAATCCTGGAGACGAGGTTAACAATATCGCCGAGCAACTTCGGGAATCAGGATTTTTCTGACTGTGTAACAGCTAAAGTAGAATTAAAATACTTTAGCCGTTTTTATTTTCAAACATTTTAAGCTATAATATAAGTATGAAGATACAATTTTTATGTTCTAAAAACAAGGAAAAAGAAAAGTTATTGAATATCTACGATGAATATCAATGGTTTATTGATAATAATTTTTCTATTGTTTTGCCTAAATTTTATGCTGAAATATATGAAAACAATAAAAATAACAAAAAGCTTTTTGCTAAACAGCTCAATATAGAATTAAGTAAGATTTACAATAGAAGTAGTTATCAAATAAAAAGTAAGGCAGTAAAAAATAACTGGCAAAAAGTTGAAAAGAATTTTTTTAAAATTTTAAACAATTTTAATTTAAATGTAAGAGATAAATATTTTTGCCATATATCACTATACGGACCAGAAGGACAATTTAATTATCCTAATATAGTTAATTTAAGAGCGACGAAAAGAAAAGATATTAAAAACGCCAATGAAACTATTGCCCATGAATTAATTCATTTGTTAATTTATAATAAAGTTAAGAAATTAAAATTAAATTATCAACAAACAGAGGGCGTAGTTGATTTATTTTTTACCGAAACGAAATTAAAAACTATTTTCCCAAAATATAAATTAGAAAGTGTAGCTATTCATAATAAAGAAATATTTCAAAAGTTAATATAAGAAAATGGGGTTACTAAAAGTAAAATTTACCAACATTCCTTTATCCAAAGAAATTGATTGGATACACGGTTTTTTATTTCAAAATGAGTGGAGTTGGGGTAAATATATAATTAAAAAGCACTCGGGAATTAAAAAGATTTTTTCTCTCAAGAAAGAAACGGAGCAAATAAAATTTTAAAAAAATATGTTATTAAATTTAAAAAAGAAAATAGAAAACTAATAGAAGAAAATAAAACAAAATATCAAAAAGAATGGCAAGTTATTTAAAATATAAAACCTAAATTAGCGTTTTAATTTTTGAGAAAGTAAGTTCGAGCGAAATCATAAATATACTCACATTTTCAAAAAGTCTTAACGAAAATAAGCAAAAGGTATAAGACAGTATATTAACAGAAAACTATTCCTTTAGGAAAATACTGACGGATTAATCCATTGGTATTCTCGTTGGTTCCTCTTTGCCAAGGAGAATAGGGATCAGCAAAAAAGACTTGAATTTTTGTTTCTTCGGAAAAGAGCTTGTGTTCGGACATTTCTATCTTGCTCTAGGTAGACATTATCATATTGCCACTACATATTTTTTTAAATTTCAATTAAAGAATTATTCTCCCAAACATAATAACGTGAATGAGCCCAAAGTGTGGTGTTCAACAAAATTTGGACCGCCCTTAACACCTTCGATTAAATTTGTTTTAAATTTTAAGACATCTGAATGGCTAGAAAAATCAATTATCGTTTGTTTGTTATCTTGGTTCTACCGCACTAATATCAAATTTGATACTAACAATTCCTACTGCTCCAGGCGCTATTTCATACTTAGAAAAAATCAAAACAAGATTATTGCCATCAATAAAGAAATTATTTAAATCAGAGAAAGATATTTCTTCCGAAACACCACTAAATACATACATATCTTCCTCCATAGCTAATAACTTAGCTCTTAGTTCTTGCATAAGCAAGTCTTCATCAACAACATCAGATAATTCTATTATATCACCACTAGCTTTATCTAGACCAATACTTCTAACATACTGATTAACATTAGCTCCACCAGTATATTCATCATAATTTAAAAGATAGAAAAGATATTTATTGGTTTGATAATCTTCAACAGAAATTCCTAAGTAGTATGAAAGGTCAAAGCCACGTTCTTTTAGTCCAAAAACATCTTCTTCAACTATCTCTTTAAATTCTAAAAGTTTATCGTTTATAATGTCATTAACTATTTTGGCTCCAAGACTATCTTCGCTAACATTTACCGCCTCTATGGTATAATAATCACTTTCTTCTTTGAAAGAAGTATATTTAATTTCACTTTCAACCAATTCCTCTTGTGGTTCTCCCTCAAAAACCCAGATAAAAATACTAACAATTAATACGATTAATACTAATAAGATTAATACTATTTTTTTGAACATACATTTTATTATTAATTTATTATACATTAAATATAATTAAAAACCATACATATTAAATCATACAAAATCCAACTGAACGACCATCGGTTAAATCACATAAAGATGTTACGCAAACACCAGTTTTGACACCACTCTGTTGTGCAAGCCGGTATGAGTGAATTACTTCATCAAACGTGCCTTTTCCAGAAGAGTAAACACGCATTTGGTCGTGAACTTCCTTCGGTCCATCAATAGAAATAGCCACTACTGCTCCAGTTGTCTTACACTGAGTAAGAATTTCCTCATCAAGGAGAATACCATTTGTATTCACTGTAACCGAAACGGTCTTGAGAAGAAACTCTTTTTCTTTCAATACATCAATAACAAGTAACTAAATATTCTTCCTTATGTTAAAGATTTAATTTAGCCTACTTATTAACAACAAACTCTCGATACTTTTTAGGAAAACTCTTCAAATGGCCCCCTTTCTTAAAGAATATTTTTGACAGCTCTTTTAGTTTTTCCGAACCGACTAACTCTTTTTTGTTTTCTCTAACTACATAATCCACGCAATATTTTTTAGAATAATTCAAATCTACCTTACATCCGCAAGTACAATAGTGGAGAAAAGAACAATACGTGCATGGCTGCACGGTCCATCTTAAATCCCTGAACTCGTCAATCCCCTTTTTATAAGATTAGTCCATTGGTAACTATTGTTACCGAAGATCTCTCCGATAATAAATCAATATATTAATTAAACTTCTCTGTTTTTAGCGGAATACTATAATGCTTTAATTTTTAATCATAAAGTGAGAATAGGTATATCTTTTTTAATAAAGTGTGCCTGTTATTCCTCAATAGGCCGATTAGAAATTTTAATAATCTCATCAAAATTATCATCCGGAACAGATTTAACTCGATGTTTGAATCCACACTTGGTGCAACGGTAATAAATGATATATTTATCATTTTTAACTTCAACACCGATAGGCTCCATTAAACCACCGCATTCGGACTTTCTATCGCCCGGATTGATGTCAACATGCTTAGACCACAAACATTGAGAACAATGATCGGTATATCCCTTGCCCTCTATTTTGTTACCGCATTTCTCGCAGACAAAATCCTCTACACGTTTTTGAAATCTCTTTTCTTGCATAAAATCACCTCCTTATTATTTCGATCTCTTTCCGAGATCATACTATTAAACCCCTATTTTATCAAATTACCCATGTAATGTGCAAGGACATATGGCGGTTTTTACCAAGATTATGTAATATCTTGGCACATATGCATAAAAATGTCCAAAACAATTAAAAAAGAAAGATTGAGGTGGATGCTTCCAATTATTAACAAAGAAGACGAAGTTGATGAATTTGTGGCCAAGAATCTGCCCCACTAACGTGCAAATAGCAGGTTTTTTGACGGCTTGCGGAGCAAAAAAGTTTCCTCTTTCTTAACCCTCTAAATTTTTGCCCAATATTTGCACAAATCAATAAATTATGCTATTCTCGTACTAGAAAAACTCATATTGAGTTTTTCAAAATCAAGCACTTTTAAAGGGAGGTGAAAAACATGAAGGCATTAGAAATTCTTATTATTCCTGACACGGTAACACGTACAAGAATCGCCGAAAAAATCAACCTCAAAGATGCGGTCAATGCACGACCCTGCAACTGCACATCCTGCAGTTCTTGCAGATGCACTCCGTGCAAGTAGTACGGCATCACTAAAGACCCGAGCATGTCTATAAACTGCTCTTTTTTTGTAAAATAATAGTAAATTTGTTAGAAATTTGATAAAATGGTCATTACTAATTAATTTAAATTTAGAATATGAACAAACTTCGTTTTTATCCAAATAAAAAACTTGATGAACTTATGTCCGAAGAATTTCTCAATGTGCGCGGAGGAGGAATAGATTTCGGCAAAGAGATCATAAGAATACACCCGCAACTTAAATCAGTTAAATCACTAAAAGATGTTGCACAGAGAAAAAAAGCCATACATGTTTATTTTGATAATTATTATCAGATACATAAAACGGCTATGCTCCACAAAATAGAAAACATACGAAAAATTTGGCGTAAACAAGAACAGGAATATATTGCCATAACCGAAGATTTTTTCGGCGGTTTCCAATTTCCAGAGGGAAAATATATTGCTTATGCCTCCATAATTAATTGCAATCCCCGTTTTTTGGAATCAAAAACATTCCAGTTTTTTTATAAAAAACCTCCTGCCGATACCACTTATACAATTACTCACGAACTTCTCCACTTTATTTTTTTCGATTTTATTAAAAAGAAGTTTAAAAAAGAAATAAAATATTTATCAGAAGATCAATTATGGGACTTCTCAGAAATATTTAATGTGGTTGTACTCAAATCTCCACGATACCGCCACATCGTTAATCAAAAATTTGTAATTCCTTATCCTGACCATCTGCGTTATATCCATCAATTCGAAAAAACATATAAAAATTCTAAAAATGCTGAGGAATTTATTAAACACGGCTTGTCCATTATAAGTTTAAAAAAATAACAGGAAAAGATTATTCTCTTTCCCCGCTTAAATCACTACTTACTCGTGATTTGTTTTTCTTTTTGTTTTTCCCACAAATCGCATATCAAGAAATTGGTTGTTGCTTTTGCATGAGCACAAAACCGTTCATCAAGGGCATCAATGGATCCCTTTACTCGATACGCGTTATATGGACAACCTCCGCCACAATTACCGAGAGCTATGCAATTTTTGCATGTCTCATTGGTAAGCGGCGAGCGCCTTCTCCACCGTTTCCAGAACGGATGAGATTCTGGCTCAAACATTTCAAATGGCTCTGTGACAAAAAATTCTTTCTCGCCACAAAAAGCCTGACAAACGCCAATCTTGCCATCCGGACTCACTACCATTTGAAGCCCGCAACCACCACAATCGGAGAATACAGGTTCCTTGTTAAGAAAATTCTTAACCCGACGCATCATACGGTCTTCGTAAACACCCATTGCTCGTGCCACTCTAAAACTCTCAATGAGCTCTTGAGCAACGATTTCTGCATAGTGGTCATGTTGTCCAGTCGTGTTTTCAATGAGAATATTGAATCCCATTCCTTTCGCATCAAGTTCATCAGCAAGCCACCGCACCGTTTCCTTCATCCGAAAGAGATTGTGCCCGTCGATGGTCACACAAACACCAGTTTTGACACCACTCTGTTGTGCAAGCCGATATGAGTGAATTACTTCATCAAACGTGCCTTTTCCAGAAGAGTAAACACGCATTTGGTCGTGAACTTCCTTCGGTCCATCAATAGAAATAGCCACTACTGCTCCAGTTGTCTTACACTGAGTAAGAATTTCCTCATCAAGGAGAATACCATTTGTATTCACTGTAACCGAAACGGTCTTGGGAAGAAGTTCTTTTTCTTTCAATACATCAATATATCTCAGCGTCTCAAGAAATACCTCTTTATTGAGCGTTGGTTCTCCACCATAGATCACAATGTGTTGTTCGAGATGACCCTTAGCAACACTTTTTTTTACGCAACGAACAAAAAGGTTTAATGCGCTAATCATGGTTTCTTTCTTCATAAGAGAAGATCGATAGCCACAAGGCATCGGAGCCAAGAAATAGCAGTATCGGCAACGAATATTGCAGGCATCAGAAAGCAGTAGGTAAAGGATGTTGATCGCTGGTTCATTAAGAGCTTTTAAATACTCCCGATACAGCTCATAACCATCGGCCTGCTCGTCAATGAGAAGTCCGAGTTTTTTCAGTTGTTCAAGTATATGCTCCGAAACGGTATCAGAACTGATGAACATTTGCCCCTGTTGGTGTTGCTCGATAAAACTTCTTTTTAGAAACGCAACTTCTAGATTCAGACTGTTATAAAGAGCAACATACTCCTCATCTACAGATACTGTGTGTAGAAACGGACTTTGTTTGAGCTTCATACTTTTCACTTCCTTTTTAAAGTGCTTGATTTAGAAAAACTCATTGTGAATTTCTCCGATATGAAAATAGCATAATCTATTGATTTGTGCAAATAGCTGCGCTGTACTATACTACAGTTGACAGTATAGAGTAAAAAATATATTGCAAAACAAATCAATCAATAATTAGATGAAAAAAGATTATGCTTCAGGAGCTCTAATAGAGAAAAACATGTAATACGTACTTAAAATGGAGACTTCGAGAACCTCTACATGTTACCACAGCAAACTATTTTGCTTTCTTCTTCATTAAAGATTTTTTAACCACTTTCTTTTCTTTAACAGTTTTTATTGTTTTTTTAGCTTCTTTTACAGGAGTTACTTTGTTTTGAATTTCTGCTACAATCTTTTTGACTTCTTTCTTGTCTGGTTGCTTTTTCTCTTTAGGTTTTTTATCTTCTTCAATAATTTTGTCTTCTTCTGGTTTTATTACCAATAATATTTTTTCTAACTTCTTATTAATACCAATTAACTGATCTTTAATTATAGCAATATCAGATTTACTCAAACCATCATCTGGCTTAGTAATGTTTTTAAATCCAGTACTTCTGCTCGATCCAACGGCTTCAAAACATTTACTACAATAAATTGGTTTATCCCCTGTTGGACGAAAAGGCACTTCGCAACGAACTCCACAGTTTGTGCAAGTTGCAGAGAACATTCTTTTCGTTTCATTAAAATCCCTTCTACTGTCTCCCCTGCTATCTCTTCTGTTTGATGAAGACCCTCCTTCTTTTTCAAAACAATTACTGCAATAAATTGGTTTATCCCCTGTTGGACGAAAAGGCACTTCGCAATTCTTACCACAAGACGCACACACTGCACTATACATTTGTCGATTTCCATCATTTCTTCTTCGATTTGACGAACCTCTGTTTTTGGAATAATTTTTCATTAATTTTATTTTTAAATTACCTACTTATTAAGTGTAGACTATAAATGGATAAATAACAATAGGGATGGTGTTTTTATATATCTATTTCAAGAATTGAAACATATTTCTTTTAAAAAAATGAATTCCAATTTTTTGGAGCCTTTTGCTTATTAGTCAACAGCTATATGTGATTTTCTCCTTCGCCGTCACAGTGGGCACATGTGTAATTAAATATCACATCATATTACTATTTTTTAAGAAAAAGATGCCACTCTTTTTCTAGTTGATTAATGTTTTTTTGATAAACTTTATTTATTTCTAATGAATTTTCGGCTGTCTCTTTTTTTCTTGAAGTGCTTTGATATACCTTTTTAAAATTCTCTTTGCCGTAAGATTCGATAAGATATTTTATAAAAGAACCAACTTGAGGGTAAATTACTACTGAATCAACATTATTCCAATTACTATTTTCAAGAAGCCATTCAAGCGAATAGAGTTTATTCTTTTGAAGTAATTTTTTGGCAACCACATGAAGATCTTCGCCCATAAAACTATTCTCCATATATTGAGCTAATCCTTCGCAAAAGAGATAAATAGATAATCCCCAAGGCAATGATAGCAAGTGAGTATCTTCGTGTTCTCCTATAAATTTACATTTTTCACTATAAACTACATGTATTTCAAATTTTTTAGAATTAGATTCTCTATTTTCAATTTCAAGCTCTTCCCAAATTGCATTACCAAGACTATTATCACCCATTAAAAACTTTTTCTCTTTTAGAGATGGGTATAAATAGTAATTGATTTTTCGATTATTATTCAATTTTAACCAGTTAAGTACCTTTTCATAATGAACTTCTTTTATATCAATAATACTTTTAATATTTTTTTCCGCTAATGATTCTTTTTGAAAATAAAAAAAGTAATGAGGCGTCTCTTCTTTAATAAGATTGATGTTCAAATAATTATTTCTATACCAAGATATGTCTTGTATATATTTCATATTAATTCCATCTTTAATTACATACTTATTAAGTTTAGATTATAAATGGATAATTAACAATAACATGCGCTGTACTATGCTACAGTTGACAGTATAGAATAAAAATATATTGCAAAACAAACTAATCAATAATTGGATGAAAGAGGTAAGAAATTACTATTGTCCATTCTTCTAATATACTAAAAGTATAAACATAATTAAAACTTCTTTACAATATCAACAATGACTTTCTCTAATTTAAAATAGTCATTATAATAATCTATGTAAACATCATAAGCCCTCTCTTCTGTTTCGGTGTGGATAGAAATTTGCATTAAAGAATTCGTAGATGATAAACTCCATATAGAAGGTTCTATTTGCAAATTCAAATTGTTAGGATTAAAATTGTGTTCTATTAATTTATTTCTAGTTTCTGAAAATTTTTTACAAAAGATCCCATCCTGATAATTAATATCAATTAAGTCTAATTTTTTAAGTAAATCAACACATTTTTTACCATGATGATACATTCCGTATAAACTAACTCCGGTCAATTCATTAAAGTGTAACATTTTAAATTCATCTCCAAGAGCTTCTTCGATGCAAGCTACCTTATTAAATCTTAATTGTTCAAAGCTAAAATAAAAGAGCTTAAATGAATCATACAAAAAACGATAATCTTGCCTTTCTTTATTCCAGCTATTACTGAATGATTTCCATTTATTATTCCAGAAAACTTCAAGATCGATCAAATTAACTTGTTCGCTCTGATCTTCTTGAAATCTACTAATATATTCTTCTCCAAAAATTGATTCACGATTTAAATTATCATCAGGCTTAATGATAGTTGTTAGCATTATAAGCCTTTCAATGCTATTTTCCATATTTTCTATTTTTCTCACTATAAATAAAAAATCCCGCAACAACCAACATCGAACCCAATGTTATTAATAAAAGATTTTCCATAGGATAATAATATGCTACCCCCTCTATATTACTTTCCGCTGTTTCAAATACAAACTTGGAAAACCCAAATCCAGTTGTTGTAGTGTAAGAAAAATTAAAAACATTGAAAACAAATAGACCCACACCAATAATAGTAAGTAGTTCTCCTAAATTTTCTTTTATTTTTTCCATATTTTTCTTAATTAATTTCCAACTTTCTTCATTATACCACAGACAAAACAAAAAACACCCTTTTCGGGTAATTTTTAAATCTGCTGTGGAATTAAAGCGGGAACAAACTTTTAATATTATTTTGCCGAATTTAATCCATAAATCAAAAAACGAAACTTGACCTGACAAATTGTCCACCGCTCGCCTGTTCGTCGGTAAAAATTACTAAACAGTTTTCTGTTTAGTTTTTTAACATTTCATTAAATTTCTGCCAGTTAAAATTCCAAGGGTCTGTTTTACGAGAAGGCGCAATATCTTTATGTCCTAATATGTAGTCTATCCTATATTTCGATTTTACATTTTTAACTAAATCAACCAACTTCTGATACTGAATTTCATTAGGACCTTCGTTTTCGTGATAAAGAAGTTCAATGCCAATTGAAAAATCATTGATGTTAGTTCTGCCATCCGGCATTTTGCTGGTGCCTGCGTGATATCCAATATCTTGTTCTGGAACTAAGCGGTATATAATTCCATCTCTTGAAATAAGATAATGCGGTCCAGCAGTATAAAGTTTGAATTCATGAAGCACACCGTCAACACTATAAATATCGTCGCCTAAAGCGTCATAAGCAGAATGAATAATAATGGTGTCAATCGTCCGCTTCTGACTTGGAGTATAATGGCCCCAACTAATAAGTTTATCAACTATCTGTAAATCATTATTGGGCAAATTTGATATTACTGTTTTGGGTTTATTCCAATCGGTATAAATATATTCACCTATGTTATTGGCTGGCAAATGAGGTTCTAATTTAATTCCTAAAACATCGCTATAAACTCTGGCAATTGTATACATCCACTCATCAGCACGATAACCAACATATAATAAATGAAAAGCGTCTAAATCTTTTTTAGCGGCGTTTATGTAAATATCCCTCCTAATGCCTTTTGCAAATTCGCGAAAACCAGTTTCCAAATTTATATACTTTCTATTGCGAGAAGAAGCCGGCTCATAAGTAGGTAAACCATTTTCCATTAACGCATTTTGCCAATGATATGCCATTGGGTTGTTGTACCATCTTGGAAACGAACAACATCCGAAGCCACTTTCCGATACAATAATGCCAGTGAGAAATAGTGGGTTGATATTATACTCTTTTGTTGTATCAACAATAATTCGCGCAATTTGTTCTGGGGTTATAATATCTTGTCCATCAATTTTGGTTTGAAAATAAATTGAATTTGGATAATTGTCTGCTATGAATTGAGAGAGGCGATTTAAAAACTCCTCGCCATAAACATCTTCAAGGGGTTTATTTTCTGAATAAGTTTTATATTGATAGAACTGATATTGAGTTTTCTCATCAATTTTCGGATATTCTAAAATCGTTCCTTCTGCCAACCTTGCACATCTAAAACCGATGTCATAATTATAATTGCCGGGAGTTGTATAACTTCTTTTGGCAGTTCTGAGATAGTCGGAACTAATGCTACCCCACGAACCGCCACGCAAAACTTTTGTTTTTCCAATTTCTGGACCAGTTGGATTATCTTTAGGACTTATTGCATAATAGTTTTCGTCATACCAGTCATTAGTCCATTGCCAAACATTTCCGCTCATTCCATAAAGTCCATAATTATTTGGAGGAGTATCTTTTACTTTTGCTAATCGCCACCAATCGCCTTTCATTATTCCTTTTTCATCATCAAAATTTACTAATGATGAATCAAAATCATCACCCCACGGAAAATTTTTTCTCTCTAATCCACCACGAGCCGCATATTCAAATTCGGCTTCGGTGGGTAAACGATAACCATCAGACGAAATTTCTTCAATTGCATCTCGCCAATTACAATAATCAACCGCGTGATACCAATCTATACCAGTCACGGGATTTTCTGGATTATTATAGGTTTCATATTCCCAATATTTTGGTTTTGCCCCGCCGGCTTCCACATACTTTTTAAAATCCTCGTATGTTACTGAGGTTTCGTCTATATAAAAAGAATCCACTTTAACAAAATGCGCCGGTCGTTCATCAGAAAAATTACTATTTTCGTCACCCATCAAAAAAGTGCCACCGGGTATTAAAATCATTTTTTTAGCGCCGTAAATAAATTTCGGAAATTCGGCTATATTTATTTCTGCAATTTCTTCTTTGTATTTTTGCTCTCTTTTCTCAACTTGGGATTTAATTAACAGTAAATAAATAGATAAACTAAAAACACTTATAGCTAAAACAAACAAAATAATTTTGATTTTTTTCGAAATCATATTGTTAAATGATAACATTTTTATGATAAATTTGGAATAGTTTTTATCAACAAACAGGCAAACAGACAAAAATGGAGTTCAAGGGAAAAATTTTTTGCCGCGAGCTAATAAGGTTCCCTACCCACCACCCGCTAACGACAAGCAATTCGTCAGATCAAGTTTCGTTTTTTTTGATTTGTGGATTAAATTCGGCAAAATAATATCAAAAGCCTGCTCCTGCTTTAATTCCGCAGCAGATTTAAAAATCATCCAAAAATAGTGTTCAAGTTGGCTGCCGGACTAGGACTCGAACCTAGATTAACGGGACCAAAACCCGTCGTCCTACCAATTAGACGATCCGGCAATATACTAGCCCTTTATACCAACCATTTTAATAATTGCAAGTTCTAGAGGCAATTGAAGTATTGTAGAATACTTCATTTTGTTCTGCGTTTCTATCATTATCTCTAGATTATTAACAAGGTCTTCTGAACTAAAGTCTTCTGACTGTCTTTTCATACTCTTAAAATCTTCTTCTGTCAATCCAGCAAGGATTGTATTAATTACTGGACTACTCTTTTGGTTAGAGTCTTCGCCCATAATCTTAACAATCATAATTTTTCTTAAATAATCAGTAAACATCTTGGCAAACTCTCTAATATCTTTCCCCCTATCTCCTAGCGTATTTACAATATCAAAAGCTCCTTTGGCATCTTTGGCCAAAATGAAATCAGCCATTTGACAAGCAATACCAACATCTACTAAACCTAAAAGATCTTCGATGTCTTCAGCTTTTATCTTCTTTTTACTATCTGGAAAGAACGAAGCAATTTGCCCAAGCAAAACTTCAGAATCTCTAGCTGATCCTTCAGAATTAAGAGCAATGAGTTCAATAGCTTCCCGTTCTATATTTATTCCTTCTTTTTTAACAATCCCTTCTAATCTTTTAATCAATTCTGACACAGTGAGTTTCCTAAAATCAAACCTTTGACACCTTGAATTAATAGTACCCATCATTTTATGAGCTTCTGTGGTTGCAAGTATGAAAACAACATGCTCTGGAGCCTCTTCCAACATCTTTAAAAGGGCATTTGATGCCTCTTTGGTAAGTTGATGCGCTTCGTCGATAATATATACCTTTTTGCCAAATCCAACTGGAGTAAATTTAATCCCCTCTTTAAGCTCTCTAATATCGTCTATTCCACGATGAGAGGCGGCATCAATCTCAATTAAATCAACTGCTGAACCCTTGGCAATATCTATACAACTAGCACATTTACCACAAGGTTCAAAGCCAACTCTGTTTTGACAATTAAGAGCTTTAGCTAATAATCGAGCAACAGTTGTCTTGCCCGAACCTCTAGGACCACAAAACAAATATGCATGAGCTGTTTTGTTAGCCTTAAGAGCATTGGTAATGGTTTTGACAACATGCTCTTGCCCGACAATTTCGGCAAAAGTCTGAGGTCTATATTTTCTATAAAAAACTAAGTTTGTCATATCTTCTTAAAAAGACTACGATATATTACAAAAATGATCAAGAGTAAAAGCAAAAACCCAATCAACGTCTGGGTACCGAAATAATCATTAATCGCTACTCCAAAAACGGTTAGAAAACCTACAATCAACCCTGCAATCAATATTCCCAAAGTAATTAAAGGAAATGCTTTTTTAATAGGAATTCCAAAAACAAAAGAAATCAAAGAAGCTGTCCATCCTCCAGTTATGGGCAGTGGAATAGCGACAAATAGAATCAAAAGATATGGTCCATATTTGACTACCTTGTCTTGATATTTATCTCTAGTATGAGAAAATAGTTTGTCAAAGAATCGTTTAAAAAATGAACTATATCTTGATAAAAAGCTAGAAACCTTGTTTAATAGAGTAAGAAGGATAGCTACAATAAAAAGATTGCCCAAAACCGATATAATATAAGCTATAATCGGATTTAAGCCATAGATAGTAACAGCCATAGGAATAGCAATACGCAACTCCCCTATTGGCGTCATAGCTAGTAAAAATGTCTTAATTAATTCTATCATTAATTAAAATATAACATATTTTAAAAGAAAAACAATTGATTTAACTTTAAATATATTGTAGAATACAACCACATGGAAAACAAAATTCATAAACTACCACCCCAAGATATAGAAGCTGAACAATCTTTGCTCGGCTCATTATTAATTGATAAGAACGCCATAATCAAAGTGGTTGATTTTTTGAAACCAAGAGATTTTTACAAGAATAACCATCGAGAGATTTATGAAGCAATCGTATTTTTGTTTGAAAAAAACGAACCCGTAGATATATTATCAATATCATCTCTACTAAAAGATAAAAAAACATTTGAGTCAATTGGTGGCAACTCTTATTTAACAGAACTTGTTAATTCTGTCCCTACTTCTACTAACGTTGTGAGTTATGCTAAAATTGTTCAAAAGAAAAGAATACTAAGAGATCTTATTGAATCTGGAAGAGAGATAGAATCTATTGCTTATCAAGAGTCTGGAGATGTAGAAAATATGCTAGATTATGCTGAGAAAAAAATATTCTCTATTGCTGAGCATTCAATGCAACAAAGATTTCTCCCAATAAAAGATGAGCTAGAAGAAACTTTTGACAGAATAGATCAACTTTCAAAATTTAAAGGAAGTATTAGAGGTGTACCTACTGGATTCAAAAGCCTAGATAATATGTTATCAGGTCTTCAAAAATCTGACCTCATAATATTAGCTGCTAGACCGTCTCTAGGTAAATCTTCTCTAGCATTTAATATCGCCCTAAATAGTGCTATAGCTAATAAAACATCGGTTGGAATATTTAGTCTTGAAATGTCTAAAGACCAAATCATAGACAGATTTATTGCAACGCTAGCTGGAATAGACTTATGGAAGATAAGAACCGGGAGACTATCTTCTGACGGAGAAAACAATGATTTTGAAAGAATACAAAGAGCTTTATCTGTTCTATCAGAGCTTGATATATATATTGATGATTCAGCCACATCAGATGTTTTGCAAATGAGAGCTCTTACAAGAAGACTCAAAGCCGATAAAGGGCTTGATCTTATCATTGTTGATTATTTGCAATTAATAGACTCAGGAAAAAATAGTAACTATGACTCTATGGTTCAACAAATGAGTGTCATCTCAAGATCTCTAAAAGGGCTTGCTAAAGAATTAAATATTCCTGTCTTAGCGCTATCACAATTATCAAGAGCCGTAGAGCAAAGAACACCTCAAATACCTAGACTATCTGACCTCAGAGAATCTGGTTCAATTGAACAAGACGCCGATGTAGTTTTATTCATTCACCGAGAAGATAAATATCGTCAAGATAGCGGAAGACCAAATATTGCAGATATTATAATTGCCAAACATAGAAATGGTCCAGTGGGCAAAACAGAAATGTATTTTGACGAACAAACAGCTACATTCAAAAATCTAGAAAAGGAATATGAAGAGGAAGAGAACATAGTCTTTTAATTATGTATCCAAGACCAATACAAAAACTGATAGAAGAGTTTTCTAAGTTTCCAACAGTAGGGGTTCGCACCGCTACTCGTTTTGCTTTATACACTACCAAAATGGACAATAAAGAGATAAAAAAATTAATAGAAGCTATTATATCTGCCAAAAAAGAAACTAAAATATGTGCTTCGTGCTTTAGTCTTTTTGAACCGAACAAAGAACAAACTCTTTGCAATATCTGCCTTAATAATAAAAGAAATAAATCTTTATTATGTATAGTAGAAAAAGAAAGCGATCTTTTGGCTATTGAAAATACCAATACCTACAACGGATTATATTTTATCCTCGGAGGAACACTATCACCTATGAGAAAATCAAGTATTGGAAATATAAGAATTAAAGAACTTTTGGAGAAATTAAATAATAAAGAAATTAAAGAAGTTATTATTGCAACTAATTTTACTTCTGAAGGTGAAGCCACTGCTCTCTATTTAGAAAAACAAATAAAAAAATATCCAGTAAATATTACTAGATTGGCAAGGGGTTTGCCTAAAGGGAGTGAATTAGAATATATTGACGAAGAAACAATATCTTCAGCAATAACAGGAAGAAAATGAATAAAGAGCCTTTTAGCCCTTTATTTCAATTATTTCTATCTCAGAATAAGGTTGCCTGTGTCCTTTCTTCTTGGACTCTCTTTTCTTAGGTTTGTATTTAAAAACAATTGTTTTATCGCTCTTACCATGAGCTAAAACTTTACCTTTCACTTGAGCTCCGCTAACATTAGGAGTACCAATCTTAATATCTTCACCATCTATTGTTAAGAGAACTTCTTTAAAGATAATTTCTTCTCCCAAGGCAACATCAACTTTCTCAATCTTTATTTTTTGACCCGGAGAAATTAAATACTGTTTCCCACCTGTTTTGATTACTGCTAACATATTGTTATTTGTTTAATAGTGGAGTATACACTAAAAATGCAAAATGGTCAAATTAATCTATATTCTTAACGTCTTCCTCTATTTTGTAAGCATCTATGCCCTCAGACTCTCCCGTTAACTTAAAAACATCTTTATCAATTTTGTTCAACTCTTTAGCTGCGGCATTGTAAGTTCTAACTCCCGTAGCTAATTGATTGCCCAGTCTATTCATATATTCTTCGTATGCTTTAATATGTTTAGACAAAACAGATACATTTTGAATAATTTCTTTAGTCTGCTCTTGAACTTGGTAAGCTCGCATTCCTTGTAGTAAAGATTGTAAGGTAACATAAAATGTGGTTGGAGATACTATATGAACATTTCTTTCGTGAACTGCATAATCTAGTAAATCACGAGTATTGGCTTTAATTGTTCCAATTTTATTCACTAACAAATCATAATATATTCCCTCAGCTGGAATAAACATAAAAGCAAAATCTGTTGTCCCTTCTTCTGGTCTAATATATTTAGATGCTTCGTCTATTCTTTCTTTAAGATCGGCTACAAATTGTTTTTCTAAAATAGCTATTCTGAAACTGTCTTTCTCTTCGGATATTTGGTTGTAAGTCTCTAGTGAAAACTTAGAATCAATTGGAATAATCTTTTCTCCTAAAAATATTACAGCGTCAACTGTTTTACCATCTTTAAAAGAATATTGTATTTTATAGTGCTTCGGGCTAAATGAGTTCTTAAGCAATGTTTCTAAATAGTACTCACCTAAAAGACCTCTATGTTTTGGATTTTTAAGTGTATCTTGTAGCGCCTCTAATTGAGTAGAAAAATCTAATACTTGTTTGTTTGTTTCGTCTAGTTTAACCAGCCTCTCACTTACCTCTTTTATTGTTCTATTACTCTCAGCAAATTGCCTTTGATTCATCTCTGCAGTTTTCCATATATTTTCACCCACTTCTTTTCTAATAGCACTCAATTCTTTTAAAATTAAAGCTATAGCCAAAATAATGAAAAGAAATATAATAACTATTTGATATAATTCCATTTTATCTAATTAAAATTCCTAAAATTATGAAAGAAATGTAAGCAAAAACTAATATTATCCCCTCTAAGGTAGATATTCTTCTATTTGTTCTTATGAAAAATAAAAAGAATAAAGCACAAAGAATTAAAAATATTCTAGCAATATAGAAAGAAGGAATCGTAGCCATATCAATCACTATGGGCCGAATAAGAGAAATGGTTCCTAGGGCTAATGTAGACGACATTGTAATAGCTCCCATAAGCCCACCTAATATCATCCAAGATTGACCTTTCTTAGCCAAGGCAAACGAAAAGTAAGTCTCGGGAAGACCAACACCAATAGCAACAATAATAATACCAATTACTGGAATAGAAACACCCAAAGAGCTAGAAAAATAACTTGAAGACTCAATAATTCCCTGAGCACTCAGGATCACTAATAAAAATACTAATAACAATAAGCTTACTTTTTTAATAAGAAAGAATGGTCCCCAATTTTTCTCTTCTTCGTTAACGTCATCGTAAATCTTACTAAACCTCTTTTTTTCAGAAAATAACCAATAAAAGAAAATTCCGAAAGACATTAGAAGAACAATTCCATCTGCTCTAGATAAAACTCCATCATATATTAAAACCAAAGGAAGCAATGCGCCAATAACTGTAAATGTTGCTCCACCCCTCACAATCTTGCTCTCAACCTCTATTCCATCTTTAAGAACAATAGCACAAAGACCAACTGTAAAACTTAAAAGAAGTATGTTTTGTCCTAATATATTACCAAAAGCAAGCTCAGGAACATTGTTAATAGCCGAAACAATACCAATAAAAAACTCTGGAGCTACCGAACCCAGAGATACCGTAAAAAAAGCAACAACGAACTCTTTCCAACCAAGATATTTGGCAATTCCAGTAAGCGAATCTATTAATATCTTAGCGCAAAAAACTAAAACAAAACAAGACAAAAGAAATATTAATATACATGCAATAATCGTCATAAAAAATTAATTAATTCTGATAAAAAACCAAAAGATAGCGCAATAATAACTGGAATTACTAAATATTGATACTTCATTTCAGGAATTTTTCTATACATCAAACAAACCAATATCGCATCAATAACCAACATTGTGCATCCAACTAACGAAAGAACCTTTACAAAATCCTGAAATCCAACAAGATAAACAAGAAAAGGAGTAACGCAGGCAATAATCCAAGCAATATTCTTTGGCATTCCCATATCATACCAAAGCATTTTCTTAAGTGTAAGCCCAAGCGCAATATATGATGTAAAAGTAGTAATAACTGCAAAAAGCAATACTAATACAATAGTACCATTACCTAAAAACATTTGCAATCCCGTAAGAGAGTCTGCTGGAGTTTCATTACCCATAATACCCAAAACAACAAAGGTAAAAACAAAGTATATTAATGAAGAAAAAATAACAGTAAATGGAATAATTTTAGTTAAGTATTTGCGACCACCATCAAGCAACTCTTCGGCTTCAGGTATTAAAGATAGTCCCCATAAAGAAAACAAAACAACACCATAAGGCAAAAAGAGATGAGACGGACTAGATTCAAAAACAATATCCGAGAAGTCAATATAACCAACACCTTTAATAACTATAATCACCAAAGACAAGAAAAACAAAATTAATCCCAATAGATGAACCTTGCCAATGGCTTTAATTCCAAACAAAACCAAAATTGATCCTAAAGCAAAATATATAAATGTATAGAAACTTTCTCCAAAACCAAATATTGGAAAAAATATTGAATTTAAAAACCTACCTCCGAGTATAAGGTAAGCTAGATTAGCTCCCATAAGTCCCAAAATACCCGAAACAATAGCAACACGATAAGCATTTTGACCTAAATGATAACGAGCAAAACCTGGCAACCTAATAAAATCAGGTGTCTTTAGGGCAACAGCAGCATAAAAATAATGAATTGCAATAGAAACAAATCCCAATATAATGAAATAAGCCAGCATTATTAGTGGACTAGTTTTGAGCGTAAGATAAGGAAGAGCAAAAAGGCCCACCCCAATCATTGTCCCTGATATCACTGAAAAAGCATAGATAACACGTATCATATGTGACCCCAAGGGGAGTTGAACCCCTGTTACCGAGATGAGAACCCGGCGTCCTAAGCCACTAGACGATGGGGCCTAAACTAAAAGGAATATAACATAATTATCAAGTATTGTCCAAACTCTGAGATATCTGAATCAGGTTTAAACCCAATATCATAGAAACCCTTATCGCCAAAAGCAAATCAATTAATTCTTCTTGACTAAGACTATCTTTTATCCAAAAAGGAACACTATCTCCACCATAATTAACTTTAAAGTTAGTCTCTGAATTAATAATTAAATCACTAATCCAAAGACTGCTACTATCAGTAAAACCAACACTATTCACTGTAAAATCACCCTCAATGTTTTTTGATTTTGAAAAATCGGTTAACACAAAACCATTACTTGGAAAATTATTAACCATATTTTCTAGATCATTTAAAACCAATACTGGCTTCTTAGAATAATTAAAAGGAGCAACGCTGCCTTGGAATAATAATATATCGTTTTTAAAAGGAGAAAAAAATGTCTTACTTTTTGAAATACTAAAATTATCTTTAATAATTAAAGATAAAAACTCTTCAAACTTAGAATCTTCACTACAAGAAAAAGCAACCACCACTGGCATTTTGATATAACAGGCTAATTTGAAAAGTATATTCATAACTCTCTTTCTGGTGGTACTTGATAATAGTCTAGAATATATTTAGCTAGCTCACCAAATATTGGCGCAGCTGAGTATTCAGAAGTTTCAGCCTGAGGATTATCTAGCTTGATAAGTATTAAAAACTGAGGATTAAATGCGGGAACATAACCAATAAAACCTTGTATTGTTTTGTCAGAATAGCCAGCCTTACTTATTCCTAATGCTGACCAAGGTATTTGAGCTGTTCCTGTTTTTCCAGCCACATAATATCCAGGAATTTGAGCAGTTTTTGCAAAACCATTTTCGGTGACACTAACCATCATTGAAGTAATGTCTAAACTAGTCTTGGGAGATATTACCCGCTCCCCTTGTAATATACTTTTATTCTCCTCTACAATATATGGATTGACTAATCTTCCCCCATTGGCTAAAGCAGAAAAAGCTCTAAACATTTGCATTGAAGTAATTTCAATTCCTTGACCAAAAGCAGCATTAGCATAATTAATATCATAACCTTCTTTAAAACTAATATTTTGAGGAAGAATTTCTCCTGGTAAATCTATACCAACCTTTTCAAAAAATCCAAACTTTTCTAAATACTGCTTAAAACTTTCGTGACCAATAAGATTCTCAATATGAACTGTGGCTGTATTGATTGATTTTTCTAAAACCTCAGTCATAGTAACTTCACCCCAAGACTTTTGAGCATAATTTCTTATAGTTTTACCCTTTACCTGAATAGATCCAGTATCATTATATTTATAATTAGAATCTACCTTGTTCTCGTTTAAAGCTATCGCCATTGTTATTGGCTTGAATATTGAACCTGGTTCATAGGGATTATGAATTGCAGGATTCTTAAAAACATTAAAATCAGATTCTTTGTAATATTCGTTAGGATTAAAACTAGGATAATTAGCTAATGCAATAATTCTTCCTGTATTAGGATCTCCAACTAAAATAGTACCCCCCTCGATGCTTAAACTATCAACAGCCTTTTCTAAAAGATTCTCAGCCATAAACTGAACATTGTAGTCCAGGGTTAATGTGATATCCGACCCGCCATTGACAGTTCCAAAAGTTTTACTAATTAAATATTGATGAAAAAGCTTTTCACTTTCTCTAAAAGACTTGGAACCCTCTAGTGTAGAGTTGTAATATTCTTCTATGCCATATTGACCAACATTATTACCACCTACAAACCCAATAGATTGAGATGCTAGCTTATCTTGCGGATAATATCTCACAACCTCTTTTCTCAAATAAACACCATCAAAATCAAGCTCTTTTATCTTAGTAACTTCTTCTTGGCTTAGCTTTCTCTTAATAACTTCATAAGCACTACCATCCTTGCTAATCTTGGCTGAAATAATATTAGGATCAATATCTAATATTTCAGATATTGCTTCTGATATTGCTTCAGCATCTTCTTCTTTTTCTTTTATTTCGCTCGGCGAAAGATATACATACTCCCAATCTCTATTAATTGCTAATGGATAGCTTTGACCCAACCTATCTTTAATATATATTCCTCCTCGATCACCCAATACCTCAGAATAATTCTTTTGCTGGCCCTGAGCCAATGCTCGCCAATAATCATTTTTAGCTATTTGAAAAGATGCAAGATAATAGACAACTACTAGAGAGTAGATACAAAAACAAAACAAAACTAAATTAAGCCTAAAATGTTTCATTGTAATTCAACTATCTTGCAGCAATCTGAGTTTCAGATAATTCAATATATCTAAAATTTTGAACTTTCTCAAAGTCTGATTCTGCTACTTTTGAAAAAAAATTATCATTTAAATAACCATCTTCTTGAGTATAAATAGCTTCCAGAGACTTAGATATCTCATTATTATAATCGTTAACGGCATAAATTGTTTTTGTCATTTCAGTTATCTGAAAAACATACAAACCAGCCATTAAAAGTACCATAAAAAACCCTAATTTGTAAAAACGATCGCTTAATAAGTTTTTAACGATAAAAGACGAATTTGTTTTTTTGTTAAATATAATAAATTTCATTGTTTTGGTTTAATTAAAGCTCTTAATTTTGCCGACCTTGATCTTGGATTTATTTTTAATTCTTCAACGCTTGGAATAATTGGTTTCTTAGTTAAAATATTTGCCTTACTATCTTTAAAAAATTTTTTAACTATTCTATCTTCTAGTGAATGAAAAGATATTACTGCTAATCTTCCTCCCGGTTTAATAATATTAAATGCTAATGGAAGAACCGTAGATACATTTTCAAGCTCATCATTAACCGCTATTCTTAAAGCCTGAAATACTCTAGCACTCGCCTTTCTGCTTTTAGTTACTCTGTAAACTATTTCCGATAACTCATTAGATTTATCTATCTTTTTAACTTTTCTTATCGCCACAATATCTTTAGCAATCTTACGAGCCATATTTTCTTCACCATAATTAAGCAGAATAAAAACAATATCTTCTTCTGGCCAATAATTAACTATTTCCCAGGCAGTAATTCCATTATTAGCAGAATACCGCATATCTAGAAATTCATTTTTTGTAAAGGTAAACCCTCTTCCGCTCTCATCTATATGCCAACTAGAAAGACCTAAATCAAATACGATCCCCGAAACATCTCTGAAGTTATATCTCTCAACAATACTTTCTATATCAATATAATTTCCATTAACTGCCACTAACCTGTTACCAAAACCCATCTCTTTCGCTTTTTCTTTTACTAAAGATATGTTTCTAACATCCCTGTCTATTGCTAAAACTCTACCTTTTGGACCATTCAAACCCAATATCGCTAACGTGTGCCCTCCCTCTCCAGCAGTACAATCAATAAAATTTTTATTTGGCTTAATATCAAGGAACCTTAAAACTTCTTCTTTTAATACTGGAACATGCATAATTATATTCCTAATTCTTTTAATCTCTCGGCAATATTCTCGCCCTCTTTTTCGGTAACTCCTTTGTATTTTTCCCAAACATCTTCATCCCAAACTTCTATTCTGTTTAATACCCCAACTAAAATTGTCTTTTTATTTAATGAAGCATATTTCTTTAAATAATCTGGAATAAGTATTCTTCCCATGTTATCTATAGAAACCTCCATAGCTCCTCCAAGCATTAATCTAGAAAATCCCCTAGCATCAGATTGAGATAATGGTAATTTGCTTATCTTTTTGGCCAAAGACTGCCACTCTTTTGCAGAAAAGATAAACAAACATTGATCTATTCCTCGTGTAATAATTGCTTTCTTACCAAGCAAACCACGAAACCTAACTGGAAGACCAAGTCTCTTTTTTTCATCTAATGAATATGTGTATTCTCCTATAAACATTATTTTAGTTATCCACAGATATTAATAGTTATCCCCACCTTTTTCCACAGCCCATCATATTATCTCCACTATAACCCACAAAGCCACATTTAGTCAAGGACATTTATCATTTCAATTCCCTGTTTATTTTCAATAGTTTTCCACAGGTTTATTTCAAAAACACCCTGAATTTAAAATTCAGGGTGTTTTTTATTAAAAGTTTACTAAAAGTATTAATCTAAGATATTTTTATATTATGCCTTAGTTTCTCCAACTTTCTTTTAGCTCTAGAATCAAGAACATCTTCTCTTTTTCTCTCAAGCCATTCTACTAAGATAGAAATGTGTTTTCTAAATAGGACAAATATAATTAGAGTAACGAATAGTGGTAAAATTACAAAATCAATTAATTTATTATTGGTAATACCAGTGGAGATATGTGTTGCCACTCCAGCAACAACGCCTTTCACTACAAATACTTTAGCAGTATCACTAACTGACTTAGAACCACTAGAAGCATAAACTGTATTAACAAGATTAGTTGATCCAATTCCAAATTGTTGTTCTTGAGCTACTCGAACATTAAAAGTAACTACCCTACTTTGTC
>Ga0255347_1002346_pt1 | contig 27172 bp, 25 predicted proteins | sample wastewater_treat_2_FD_192479 | JGI IMG/M metagenome (GOLD analysis project Ga0255347, IMG submission 192479) | Wastewater microbial communities from Lulu Island WWTP, Vancouver, Canada - plant24 | ecosystem: Engineered > WWTP > Wastewater > Unclassified | place: Canada: Vancouver, British...
AAAAAATATAATTAATTTTGTTTTAGGGCACAAATCAATCCGTACTTTTGTCTTGATACAAAAGTACCAAAAAATCAAGGCAAAAAGAATGCCGCCCGCCTTGCCAACGCACGTGCTTCGTAGTAGAGCTAATTCTTTCATTTTCCGCTTTCCGCTCTCTATTTTGGACTTAAACGGCTCTGCACGAGCAACTTGGCTGCGTGAGGGCGCAGGCGGAAAGCCCGCAAGGGCGGAAGCCGCTGGGGACGCGGCGGCAAAAAAGCGAGCTTGTAAGCTCTTTTTGCCGCCTTGCGTCCCCACGGCTTGTGCCCGCGGACTTGTAGCCGAAGACCGACCCCGAGCGCAGCGAGGGGGCACGCCCAAATTAAAATTAAAAAGAGAATTTTTATTTTGAAGAGATAGCTATTGAGGATTGAGTTTCTTTTTCGAAATCGAGAGACTGAATTAGGGTTTGAAATTTTCTCTAAAATCTCGCTTCATGTTATATTTCAAGTCTTGTAGAACAGATGCTTTCACATTGATGGTAAAACTCCAGCCTTTTCGCATGCCGAAGGGAATCCAATTAAAACGCATCTCCCAGCAGTGCAAATCACGATAAATATCTAAAGAGGTGTAAGAGAGGTCTTTTTGAATAAAGTCGTAACCAGTCGTAAAACCGACTTTCCACTTTTTGGTTACATTAATATCGCCACTTACATTGAGCGTTTGTATAATTTCCTGATTATATTTTTTCTTTCCTAACGAGGGGTCGTAAAGCGGCTGTGTGGTTGCTATGTAAAAGTACGGATTGTCGCGCGTTGTGTAGGCAAAAGTATAGTTAATAGTAATAGACCACGGGTTTTTAAAATCGGGACGGCGTGTCGGCATTCCAAGCGAATTTTCAGTAAACACCGTGCCCTCCTCTTTGGGAATTTCACTAACAATCTCTTCAGGCTTACTCTTTCCTTTGAACAAATCCTGATTTAGGGTGAAATTTAACCCGACACTCACATCGGTAGATGAAAAACGATAAAGCCGTTTATTTTTTTTCCATTCCGTAACATTGACCCGTCTTCCCATCTCATTAAAACTATAAGGGTCAAACTGCATGTTGAAAGTTATATAAAGGTGCTTAAACAATGTTGTTCGTCCTGAAATGCTCAAGGGCGCCCAATTCAAAGAGTCGGCGAGAAAATTGTAATAGGTAGAGAGTGTTAAATTCTCAATTAGCACAACCTTTTTCTCTCCTGTAATTGTATCTTTTCGAGAACGAACTTTCATTTCGAGATTATTACTAATGCTTAAGCGAGCAATAGCCGAAGAATAAGATGAGGCATCACCGAAGATAGAGTTTTCAAAATAGGAATAGCTAACTTCTTGGCCTGAAATGGTATTGAAATAGGTTCCTCTACTTAGCTTACTTAAATTGGGTGTGTAAGTAAAACTCAAATTGGGCGTGATGACATGGCGCACGGCACGCAACCAACCTTTTTTCATTTTATACATCACATAAATCTTTGTCGTAAGCGAGGTTGACAAATCAATATCGTGAAGTGCATGGAAATCTCGTTTCAGATGATAGAGAATATAGGGATTATTTTCGCCATTGGTCGTATCAATCATAAAGATTTGGTGCATTGACTGCAAATACCACCTTTCCGTAAAGTTAAAACTACTATTCCAATTTATATTTTTACCGATTTTAATAGGAATTGTAAGCGGAATCAGATGTTTCATACCGAGGTGCATATTCTCCCACGTTTCCGGCTTTAAGAGTAAGGAGTCATAAGTTTGTACTTTATTGGCAAATTGAGATGTCCACTTTAAAGAGATATTATCATACCATTTTAAGGGTCCGGTTTTATTTCTTTTCCGAAACGGATAAAATTGATTTACTGACATACTAATATCGGGCAGCGCTATATCAACAACTCCGGTAAGCGTATTTTGAGAATAGGAAGCCGTTGCGTCGAAATAGAAAATATCTCTGGCGTTGGTAGAGAAGTTGAGCTTTGAAGTATACTGATTTGAAAGGTAATCTCTAACACTTGACGGATTGTAAGTATTAAAAGTACGACTAACAATGTCAATATGGGCTGAGAATCGGGTAGTCGGGTTTGACTTCGGGTCTTGTTGGTGTGCCCAATAGAGTTTAAAGTCGTTGGTTTTATAAAAACTGGAAGTTAATTTTTCACCAAAAAGGTTTTGGGCAAAACTAAGATTGACATTTCCCCTGCATTTGTATCGAAAGACGTAATTTGAACGCACTTTTGCCGCCCAACTGCCACGTGTATATACATCTCCCGCCAACAATAAATCAAAATTGTCACTAATTCCAAAATAGTAACCAAAATTCTCAAAATAGAAACCTCGGTTAGCGGATTCTCCGAAAGTAGGCATGATAACGCCCGATTGTCTTCCTTTTTGAATAGGAAAATATCCGAAAGGAATAGCTATAATTGTCGGAACGCCGCCGAAACTCAAATAGGCAGGTCCGGTAACAATTTTGTCGTTCGGAATCACCTTTGCTTTTGTGAATGCGATTTCAAAGTGCGGATGCTCCAACTCGCAAGTCGTATATTTCCCTTTTTTGATAAACGAAGAGTTATCGTCAAGTTTCTTAATCTGTTCACCGTGGATATATCCCTCCCCTTCCGAAGTAATCACCTCCCAAATTTTCCCTTTTTTCGTTTTGAAATTATATTTTATTTCATGTGTTTGAAAAACATATTCCCCTTGTTTAAAAACAGGATTCCCTATAATATTTCCGTTAGCATCGGCAATCCCGCTTGCATATAATTCATTATTACTAAAATCAATCTCTATGTAATCCGCTTTCAACTCAATATCTTCGTATTCAACGACAGCGTCTTTAAATAAATAGGCTTTTCTCTTAAGAATATCAAAACGGATAGAGTCTATGGCACGATATTTTACCTGTTCACGTATTGCATTCGGGGAGATTTTTACCGTTCCGTTAGAGTCAATATGTAAGGAATCGGTTGATTTAATAAGCGAAGTATCGCCATTTATAATTTCCGTATGCGAATTATACGGGGTCGAAAGCGAATCGTCGGCACTATTGGGCTGAGAGGGTTGAGCCAAACAGAAACAGGCTAAAAGATTGATAATTAGCAATATAGAGAAGATACGAAAAGAATAAGAAAATTCAATCAAGTTTTTTTTTCCCAAAGTTGTTCCAATTTCTATTTTTAACGTATTTTTGTAAATAATAAATATCAAAAATACACAAAATTGTATTTTCTATGAACTTTAAAAAAATATTTTTAGTATTCTTTCTATTAACTTTTTTTAACTCTCTCATTTTTTCACAAAATAGGGACAAGGTAAAATGCATTGTAATAGATGCCGGGCATGGCGGGGCTGACCCAGGAGCGTTGGGCAAAAGGGTGAAAGAGAAAGACATTAATTTGTCCGTTGCTCTTAAATTAGGGAAATTGATAACCGATAATTACAATGACGTGAAAGTCATTTATACGCGAAAATCCGATGTTGCCGTAGATTTATATAAACGTGCCCGTATTGCCAACGACAATCATGCCGATTTATTTATCTCTATTCACTGTAACGCCTCCGAAAACAAAGCGGCAAACGGAGTAGAAACTTTTGTAATGGGATTGCACAAATCGGAAGCGAGTTTAGCTGTTGCAAAGAAGGAAAACGCCGCCATTCTTTTAGAAAAAAATTATGAGAATAATTATGAGGGTTTTAATCCCAACTCCCCCGAAGCGAATGTCATTTTCTCTCTTTACACCTCGGCTTATCTCAAAAATTCTACACTTTTAGCTTCATACGTGCAGAAAAACCTGCTGAATTATACAAAATTTATTGATAGAAAAGTACAGCAAGCGGGATTTTGGGTATTATACAAAGTGGCGATGCCAAGTATTTTAATAGAATTAGGATTTATCTCTAATGTTGACGAGGAAGCCATTATGATGAAAGAAGAGAATCAAATTATTATGGCGAAATGTATCTATAATGCTATTGTTGAGTATAAAAACAAAATTGAGGAGGATACAAAAAGTTTCATTCCTGTTGATGTTATTGAGAAACAGAGCCCTGTCGAAACTCCTGCAATAAATACCCCTACGGATACTACCAAACAGGAACTTGTAGTTAAAGACAGTAGCAAGACTATTTCTATATCTTATCGTGTTCAATTTTATGCTACAACCGATGATTTACCCATAGATCATCAGAAGTTTAGAAAATTAAACGATGTCAAAAAATATTCGGAAAATAATTGGTGGAAATATACGGTCGGCGATGAAGATAGTTTTGAAAAAGCTCAAAAACTATTGAAGGAGATGAAAGAAAAGGGTTATAAAGATGCTTTTATTGTTGCTTTTAACAATGATAGTAAAATTACTATTGATGAAGCGAAAAGGTTGTCTCGAAAAAAGTAATTTCATTTACTCTTTTTTGTATCTTTGCTCACCTCTTATTTAATTAAATCATTCTGGTAATCAAATATATAATAGATGAGAGAACGAAAAATCAATAAAAAAAACGCATTAAAAATTAGGGTAGCTATCATGTGTATAGCGACTATCATTATTTTTTATGCGGGAACAAATTTCTTAAAGGGGAAAGACATTTTCGGCAAAAAGGTTTATTACTATTCCATTTTTGAAGACATCAACAAAATGCAAGTGGGTAGTCTTGTATACGTAAAAGGTTATAAAATTGGGAAGGTTACTAAATTGCAATTAATTCCGGACGAAACTACGCAGATTTGCGTAGAGGTACTAATAACGGAAGCTATTGATATTCCAAAAGATTCTAAATTTGAGATAGCTTCCAAAGATCTTTTAGGAGGTTTTATTCTCAATCTCCATTTAGGTAATGCTACTGAATTTGCCAAAAGCGGCGATACTCTTGCAAATTTCAGCACTCCCGGACTTACAGACGGTTTAGATGAAATGAAGGTAAAATTGAATAATATCCTCGCTTCCGTAGATACGATAGGAAATTCGTTAAAAGATGTCTTCGCTAAGTCCGATGCCGCCGATAATTTAACGAAGACGTTTGAGAATTTAGAAAAAATTACAAGCGACTTGGAAAACATTCTCGCCAAAAACAAAGATAAAGTCGGCAATTTAGTTGTGAATCTTGAAAAGTTTAGCGAAACTTTAAACGAGATTTCGCCGCAACTAAAAGATGTTATCGCTAATATTGACAACATTTCGGACTCCTTAGCGCAAGCAAATATTAAACAAACAATTGAAAATGCAAACAATACAATCAATGAGATTCATCTTATTGCCACAAAAATAAACAAAGGGCAGGGAGATGTCGGACAGTTGGTAGAAAATGATTCTCTATATAGGAATCTCGAAGCCACGACAGCGAATTTAAACGCTTTACTTATAGATTTAAAAGAAAATCCGAAAAGATATGTCCATTTTTCACTTTTTGGAAAAAGGGATAAAAAAAAGTAGTTATATAAAAAAATAAAAAAGTATGTCATTAGAGATTAAAGGAAAATTAATTCAAAAATTGCCGGTACAGTCGGGCACGGGCAAAACAGGAAACAGCTGGCAAAAACAAGAAATTATTGTTGAGACAATGGAGCAGTATCCCAAAAAAATATGTGTTGCTGTTTGGGGAGACAAGATTGATGAAGTTGAAAAATTTGCGATTAGTGATACGCTAAATATTTCTATTTCTATCGAATCTCGTGAATTTAACGGTCGCTGGTACACCGATGTACGAGCTTGGAGAATGATGAAAGAAGAACCTGCCAAGCCAGCCGGTTTACCTCATCAAAATGATAATTTAATGGAATCCGCAACGTTTACGGACGATATAAATGTCAATGACGACTTGCCTTTCTAATGGAATACGGAGTTTGTCATATCGCTATTATTCCTCTGCGAGCTTTGCCAAGCGAAAAAAGTGAAATGGTTTCCCAATTGCTGTTTGGGGAGCTATATCAATTTTTAGAAGAGGAGGAAAATTGGGTGAAAATTGAAACCTGCGACTGCCTCTACCAAGGGTGGATTAGCAAAAGTTTATTCAATTCTATTCCGACTCCTAACGCTGAAAAGTATATTGATTCTAAAAAATTCTTTCTTAAAGAGCTAATACTCAACATTGAAAATGTTAATGCGGGAACTATTTTCCCGATTTTCAAGGGATCTTCGTTTCCTTATCCGGAAAATGAGATTCTCAATTTAGGGAAGCAGGCATATAAAATCAGGTTGCCGCAGCAGGAGGAGGAAATTAAAGCAACGGACAGCTCAACTGAGTTGACAACATTTGCGACTTCCTATTTAGAATCTCCCTATCTTTGGGGTGGGCGTTCCCCTGCGGGCATTGATTGTTCGGGGTTCGTGCAAATTGTTTATAAAAGTCTTGACATCAACCTTCCTCGCGATGCCTCGCAGCAAGTTTCCTTAGGAGAGCCTGTAGATTTTATCAACGAAGCGGAGATTGGCGATGTCGCTTTCTTTGAAAATCAGGAGGGAAAAATCATTCACACCGGTATCATTTTAGCCAATCAAAACATCATTCACGCGTCCGGCAAAGTTCGCCTTGATAAAATAGACCAAACCGGAATTTTCAATCGGGAATTCAATAAATACACCCATTTTTTACGTATTATCAAGCGTTTTCTCTAAAAAGAGCCGCTTTTGATAACAGGACATTTATGCTTCTAACAGGCTAAAAATCAAGATAATAACAATTATCATTATAAAAATTATTAGGGCGTGTCCCCTCGCTGCGCTCGGGGTCGGCGCCCGGTTCCAAGTCCGCGGGCACAAGCCGTGGGGACGCAAGGCGGCAAAAAAGCGAGCTTGTAAGCTCTTTTTGCCGCCGCGTCCCCAGCGGCTTCCGCCCTTGCGGGCTTTCCACCTAAGCGCCTCACGCGGGTAAGTTGCTCGTGCAGAAATATTAAACTTTGCGCTTTATACACTTTTTGGGACAGTACCCAAAAAATGAAAGAATTAGCTTTACAACGAAGCACGTGCGTTGGCCCGGCAAAAAGCAGAGGCGGTCGTGCTGTGAATGCCAATCTGCTTAGCGGTTCTTGTAAAACCGCTTGTCGTTAGCATTTCCTTCTACGAAAGTAGGAGGAAATGCGTTGTTTTATTAGAACCGCTTAGCCGATTGGCAGAGCGGGCGGCATTCTTTTTGCCTTGATTTTTTGGTACTTTTGTATCAAGACAAAAGTACGGATTGATTTGTGCCCTAAAACAAAATTAATTATATTTTTTAAACTATAATTTTGTCCGATGAATTAGGGGGGGGAAATAATATAAACAAACACTCTGTTTAATCCCAAAATCTCTTATATCTCCATTTTACTCCTAGATTGTCTAATATTTCTGTTTCAAACTTCTTTTTTATTTTCTTGTTTGTTTTACGAGATATTTCTTTATAATTATTTACTCTTTCCCAATGTCTAAAAATGGTGCCTTTATTAACGGCATACAATTTTATTAAAGAATTGTTACGACTCGTTACTTCAGTTATACAGGAAAAAGTCATATCAATATCTTCAAAATAAAAGAAAACCATATATTGTTCTCTACGATTTTCTATTTTATCTGAAAAATAATGATATTTTTCTCCTTTTGAATTAATGTTAATTAGTCGATACTGAGGATGTGAATTTTGAAAGGTAAACAAAAAATTAACAATATCTGAAGAAGCTACAATTCTACTATCTTCTTTGGTATTAAGGTTAATTACGTATGCTTCAGACTTACCATATGTATCACCATGAAAATTTGCCACGAACCATAATGACCATATAATACCGGCAAAAATTATTATAGATATGATAATAAAAACACATTTTAGTATATTGTTAATACATTTCATAATTGTAAAATTAATTAATATCGTGGAGTTTTGAATATAAAATTAATACAAGAAAAACCAAAAGCAATTTTTCTTGCCCTATTTCTTTCAGATGCACATATATTAGGATTACGCGATATGGTTTTGCACTCTTTAATTAAGCATTGGTCTGCACACTTAGTATTTTGGTAAAAAAAAACACCTGATACTCCTTTTGCTCCAACAGCATCATGAGCCTTGTCATGACGATATGCGGGCATCTCTGTTAAACTCCATGTCGGCTGATAATCATAATTATCTTCCCCTTTATAATTTCTAGGATTATCGGCTCCCATATAGCTAGAACCAAACAGATTATCATGTAGAGTTTCAGCGTTTACGCTTTGATTGGTTATACCAGCAAATAAAGTGAAGTCTTCGCCATATATTATAGTTCTATTTGGATTTACTACCTCTTCTTTTGAATTCATCATGACACCATCCTTGTTTTTTCGTAATCGTTATAAACAGTATATTTTCCATTACCAACCTGCGATCCATCTGCAAGATGTTTAACACCAAAGTCCTTGCCATATTTTTCATTTACATCAGACTGAGATTTAACAGATCTGTCGTAATAAACCTCTTTTCTACCTTCTACTTCTCGTTCCACCCAATCCCTCCCGTCCGGATATCCCAAAATTACCGGATTATTCGCATAATAGGCATAGGGAGTTAAGTTCGGGTATTTGTCACTTAGTGTGTCTACATTAAGCCAGATGCTTAGGTCGGGGTGGTAGAAGTAACGCAACGTTTCTATAATCTTTGAGGATTGATACGGCAAAGGTAAATAAAAAAATGAAAGAAAATACTAACAATTTAACAATTTTCATTTCTTAATTTTTATTATGTCCCCCTTTGGGATTAGTTTTGAATTTTCATTTTTTATTTTTTCACTTTCCGCTTCTCATTTTGAGCTTAAATAGCTCTATACGAGCAAGTTGACTGCGTGAGGGCGCAGGCGGAAAGCCCGCAAGGGCGGAAGCCGCTGGGGACACGGCGGCAAAAAAGCGACTTTAGAAGCTCTTTTTGCCGCCTTGCGTCCCCACGGCTTGTGCCCGCGGACTTGTAGCCGAAGACCGACCCCGAGCGTAGCGAGGGGGCACGCCCTAATTAAAATTAAAATTATTATTATTCTACTTAAAGAGGGAAATCAGACGAGGTGTTTATTCCCAAAAAGTCCATTTTATTGCTAACGCAGGTATAACCATAAATTTATCCGGGACGAAAAAATTGTAGCTTATTCTTATTTCAGTGCCTAAACTAAGATTGAAATTATCATTAACTTTTTTCAATTTATTGAAATTAAAATATAGTTGCGGCTTTGTCAAAAAGGCGTAGTCGCTGATATTAATTTGAGGCTCTTGCCAGAAATCGGCGTATCCATTATATGCCAATAACCCTTTTGCAAAAGAGATATACCATGTTATTGAGACTTGAAAATTGTGTGGATTAATAGGGTTGCCTTGAATGTATTTGTATAAAATTCCTCCTGAAAAGCATCGCGTGTTGTCGTCATTATTGTAGTTGTACTTCGGACCGATGGCGTAAGCGTGATTAAAGGAATACTGATTGGTTAAGCCGCCGTCATATTGCAATTGAATGGAGAGGGGGAATTTCCAAAATTGCAACTCCCTAATTAATTGCCAATAAGCACTATAAATTCCTTTTTTGGTATAATCCATGTCTACCAAATAGAAAAATAATCCATATTTATCTGTGTGCAACATCTCTACGGTAGATGTGATATAAGGTCTATCGGGACAGTCGTTTGCATAAATCCAACGTCCCGTGTCAAAAAAGAGTTGTAAATTTTGCCCGGAAACAGTTACCTTTCCGAATTGTAAAAGTCCTGTTAGGATGAGAAAAAAGCCCCCTTTTTTTAATAAATGCATATTGAAAGTAGTTTATATCTTTAATTTCTTAGTTTGCAAAAATGTTTTATTAGACAAAAAATACTTTATAATGTGATTTTATGTTTCCATCTTTTATGGCTCCAGAGCCAGAACTCAGGTTGTTTTTTGATGGTTTTTTCTAAATATTCAATATATTTTTCAGTAATTTCTCCGTGAGAAGTTAATTGTGGTGTTTCTGTAATTGTCTGAATGTTAATATGATAATATCCTTTTTTGTCTTTAATTACTTCATAATAGAGTACGGGAATGTTATATTTTTTAGCAAAATATTCGCTTCCGAATAAAATAGCAGAGGGTTGGTTAAGGAATGTTGTTTGGTAAGATTTATCGGGATTGGAGGGAGACTGGTCGCTTAACATCATGTAGGCAGCGGGTTTTTGATTGTTTTCGTAATATTCGAAAGTGTTACGAACGGTATCTGCAAAAACAACTTCCGTCCCGTATCTCGTTCGGGCTTTATTTATCAGCTTTTCAAAGATTTTGTTTGTATTTGGTTTTCCAACGCCAACTCCATGATGTTTGAAAAGTGAGTCAAGGTTCAATACCATCCATTCCCAATTGTTATAGTGGCTTGACATGAGCATAACGCTCTTGCCTTGTTCAAAAAGGTGATTTACGAGTTCCGGATTGGCGCAGTAATAGCGTTTTTGTAGTTCCTTTCTGCTAATTGTCAACATTTTTATCATTTCAGCCGCTATTTCAGCTAAATGTTTATAAAAACGAGTTCTAATTTTACGAAGCTCTTTTTGATTTTTTTCGGGAAATGAGAGAGAGAGATTTTTATCAATTACCTCTTTTCGGTAATTAATAAAAGCCCTATTTATGAGATTAACGAAATAGGTTATGCCATATAATATTTTTAGCGGCAATATGGACAATGGATAAAAAATTAACCAAAAGAGTAGTTTTGTTCCCATTATCGTATAAGATTTGTAAATTCCATCATATCAGCGCAAAAGAAATCAGCATAAGCCAGAATGTCGCTTTTAACGTAATTATTAGTATCTGCAATAAAAACCGTTTTCATATTCAAATTTTTTCCGAAGATAAGGTCGGAAATAGAATCACCAATCATAACCGATTTATTAAAGTCAATATCGGGAAACTCTTTTTTTGCGTTTAAAGCCATGCCAATATTGGGTTTTCGGCAGTTACAATTTCGTTCGGCGAGGTGCGGGCAGAGGTATATTTTATCAATTTTGATATTTTTCTCTTTTAAGGAATTGATAAGGTAGGCATGAATCGTTGCCACTTCACTTTCGGTAACTAATTCTTTTTCAATGCCTTGCTGGTTTGTAACGACTATGGTGTATTTAAAAATCCGATTTAGGATAGGCATTGCCTGAATAAAATCGTCTTTAAAGACAAATTGTGAAATTTCTTTTACGTAGCCGTCAATAATTCTCTTGTTTATGATGCCGTCTCGGTCGAGAAAGAGAGTCCAAGTAGAATCAATCATGCGTAATAGTTTATAAATTTACGCCATGCCGCCGCTTTTAGTGATAATGGGAAGTAGGTCTTGAGAATTTTCGTTAATTTTCCCATTTTTCTCTTCAAATTTCTGAATATTATCGCTGAGTGCGTTCAGCAGTCGTTTTGCATTTTGCGGATTGAGGATAATTCTTGAGCGTACTTCTCCTTTTGGGATTCCGGGCATTACAGAGACAAAATCTACAATAAACTCTACATTAGAATGAGTAATAATTGCTAAGTTGGAATAGATACCGTGAGCAACTTCTTCTTTAATGTTAATTTCAATTTTTTGTTCTTGCATGATATAATTTTTATGAAAGAAAGAGATTATATCTCTTTCTTTCAAATGATAATTTTACTCTTTAGAAGCCATTAACTCTTCGTAGTCGTCTACTGAACCTACTACAAAATTTTGGTGTGATTTAAGTCCTGTTCCTGCCGGGATTAGGTGTCCGACAATAACATTTTCTTTCATACCGGCTAACACGTCTTTTTTCGCATTAATAGCGGCATCGGTTAGTACTTTTGTTGTTTCTTGGAATGATGCGGCAGATAAGAAGCTACGGGTTTGGAGGGAAGCTCTTGTAATACCTTGCAGTATCGGTTTTCCTGTAGCAGGGTGAGCGTCACGTACTTGTAATAGGCGTAAATCTCTACGTTTTAGCAGTGAGTTTTCGTCTCGGAAGTTTTTAGCATTAATAATCTGTCCTTTCATATATTCGGTGGAGTCGCCTTCATCAATAATCACTTTTTTATCCCAAATAGCATCATTTTCTTCTTGGAACTCAATTTTATTAACGATTTCTCCTTGTAAGAATTTAGTATCGCCCGGGTCTTCAATTTCCATCTTTCTCATCATTTGTCGAACGATAACTTCAAAGTGTTTATCATTAATTTTAACCCCTTGGTTACGATACACATCTTGAATCTCGTTAACAATGTACTCTTGTACTTTCATGGCACCTTTAATAGACAAGATGTCGGAGGGGGTAAGCGCACCTTCGGATAGCGGCGTTCCAGCTTTAACGAAGTCATTTTCTTGGGCAAGAATTTGTTTAGAGGTTGGGACGAGGTAGGTTTTTTCTTCGCCTGTCCGCGAGGTGATTTTCACCACTCTATTACCACGTTTCAGTTTTTTCTCAAAAGATATGATACCGTCAATTTCGGCAACAACGGCAGGGTCAGAAGGATTGCGAGCTTCGAAAAGTTCGGTTACACGTGGCAAGCCTCCTGTAATGTCGCTTGCTTTACCGAATGAGCGTGGTATTTTAGCTAATATTTCACCGGAATCAATCACTTGTCCTTCCGTAACTGCAAGACGAGCTCCAACGGGAAGGTCAAAACTCTTAACTAAATTTCCTTCATCGTCGGTAACATAGACACTCGGATTTTTAGTTTTCAAACGACTCTCAATGATAACTTTATCGTGCGTATTTGTTTGTTCGTCCGTTTCAACATGATATGTTACCCCTTCTACAATATCTTTAAACACAATTTTACCGCCAATATCTGCAATAATTAGTGCATTAAAAGGGTCCCACTCAGCGATTAAATCTTTTGTTTTAACAGCGTCGCCGTGTTTAAAATAGAGGTTTGCACCGTATGGAATGTTAGCAGAGGCAAGAGCGATTGATGTTTTTACATCAATAATTTTCATTTCTGCTGAACGTCCGATAACTTTAAAGTACGTTTTTCCCTCTTTGTCAACTTTTTCGAGAGCTCTTAATTCATCGATACTAAGAATACCGTCGTACTTAGCGGTTATTCTGCTATTGGCGGCGATATTTCCAGCCACCCCGCCGACGTGGAATGTACGGAGAGTAAGCTGAGTTCCGGGTTCTCCGATTGACTGTGCGGCAATTACGCCGACAGCTTCCCCAATTTGAACCATTTTTCCTGTTGCAAGGTTTCTACCGTAACATTTTTGGCAAACGCCTTGTTTTGCTTCACAAGTAGGAACCGAACGAATTTCAACTTCCTCAATAGGTGAGTCTTCAATAATTTGACAATAATGTTCATTTAATTCTTCGCCGGCTTTAACTATCAATTCGCCGGTATTAGGGTGATAAATATCATGGAGAGTTACACGTCCAAGTAGTCTATCGTAAAGAGATTCTACAACTTCTTCGTTTTTCTTTAAGGTACTTATCGTCATACCGCGTAAGGTTCCACAATCCTCTTGCGAGATAATTACGTCGTGTGAAACGTCAACTAATCGGCGAGTGAGGTACCCGGCGTCTGCGGTCTTTAAAGCGGTGTCAGCTAACCCTTTACGTGCTCCGTGTGTGGAGATAAAGTATTCTAGTACTGAAAGTCCTTCTTTAAAGTTAGATAAAATTGGATTTTCGATAATTTCGCCGCCGCTTGCACTCGCTTTTGTCGGTTTTGCCATCAAACCACGCATACCGGCGAGCTGTCTAATTTGTTCTTTTGAACCACGAGCACCGGAATGTAACATCATATATACAGGATTAAAGCCTTGTCGGTCGTTAGCAACCTTTTCCATGAGAATTTCACTCAACTTTCTATTGGTGTGCGACCAAACGTCAATGACCTGATTATAGCGTTCCGTATTCGTGATAAAACCTAAACCGTAATTATTAATAATTTCGGCTATATTTTCGTTTGCTTCTTCGATGAGTTGCGTTTTTTCTTCAGGAATAATAATATCTCCTAAATTAAATGAAAGTCCTCCTTCAAAAGCCATTTTAAAACCGAGGTCCATAATATCATCAAGAAATTTAGCCGTTGCGGCATTTCCTGATTTTCTTAATATTTGGCTAATAATATCACGAAGAGATTTTTTAGTTAGAATTTCATTGATAAATCCGTGATTTTTAGGGATAACTTGATTAAATAAAACGCGTCCGACCGTTGTTTCCGTTAAGGTCAGTTTACCATTTCCTTCTAAGTCAACTTTACATTTTATCCAAGCATTGAGATGAACTTTTTTCTCGTTGTAAGCGATGATAACCTCTTCCGGGGAGTAGAAAACCATATTTTCTCCGGGAACGGTAAATTCTTTGGTTGATTTTAGACCTTTTGTGATATAATAAAGTCCTAATACCATATCTTGTGAAGGAACGGTTATAGGCGCACCGTTAGCCGGATTTAGAATATTGTGAGATGCTAACATAAGTATTTGCGCTTCCAAGATAGCAGCATTTCCGAGCGGAACGTGAACAGCCATTTGGTCGCCGTCAAAGTCAGCATTAAAAGCGGTACAGCAGAGCGGGTGTAAGCGAATTGCTTTGCCTTCCACTAATTTAGGTTGAAAAGCTTGAATCCCTAAGCGGTGTAGGGTAGGAGCACGGTTTAGAAGAACGGGGTGCCCTTTTAAAATATTTTCAAGAATATCCCAAACAACGGGATCTTTTCTATCTACAATTTTCTTGGCAGACTTAACGGTTTTTACGATGCCTCTTTCTAAAATTCTTCGAATGATAAAAGGTTTAAAAAGTTCAGCAGCCATATCTTTTGGCAGTCCGCACTCATTAAGTTTTAATTCCGGTCCCACAACGATAACCGAACGCCCTGAATAGTCAACACGTTTTCCTAAAAGATTTTGACGAAAACGTCCTTGTTTTCCTTTTAAGCTATCGGAAAGAGATTTTAAAGGACGGTTTGATTCGGTTTTAACCGCACTTGCTTTTCGTGAATTATCAAAAAGTGAATCTACGGCTTCTTGTAGCATACGTTTTTCATTACGCATAATTACGTCAGGCGCCTTAATTTGGATTAACCGTTTTAATCGGTTATTTCTAATGATAATTCTACGATAAAGGTCGTTTAAGTCAGAGGTAGCGAAGCGTCCTCCATCAAGTGGTACTAACGGTCTTAAATCCGGTGGAATGACGGGAATAATTTTCACAATCATCCATTCGGGTTTATTTACCGCTCTCTTACGGCTGTCTCTGAAAGATTCAAAAACTTGTAATCTTTTTAAAGTATCTTGTTTACGTTGTTGAGATGTTTCAGTATTTGCTTTATCTCTGAGTATATAAGATTCTTTATCTAGGTCTATTCGTGCTAATAAGTCTTGAAGAGCTTCTGCTCCCATTTTAGCGATAAATTTATTAGGGTCAGTATCTTCTAGCATTCTATTTTCGCTAGGAATGGAGTCTAATACGGCAAAATATTCTTCTTCTGTAAGTAGCGTTAGTTTTGTAATTGTTTCGGATTCGGCAATTCCGGCTTGAATTACAATATATTTTTCATAATAAACGATAGAATCAATTACTTTAGAGGTTAATCCTAATAGAGCGCCAATTTTATTAGGTAATGATTTAAAAAACCAGATATGGGCAACTGGGACAACCAATTGAATATGTCCCATGCGTTCTCTCCGTACTTTACGTTCGGTTACTTCAACGCCGCAGCGGTCACAAACAATACCTTTATAACGGATTCTTTTGTATTTTCCGCAGTGGCATTCCCAATCTTTAACGGGACCAAAAATTTTCTCACAAAACAAACCGTCTCTTTCTGGTTTATACGTTCGATAGTTGATAGTTTCAGGCTTCAACACTTCTCCTTTTGATTGTTCCAAAATCGTTTCCGGGGAAGCTAAGCTTATGGTGATGCTTGAAAACTCTTTTCTGGTATTACTATCTTTTTTGAAAGCCATATTTATATATATATTTTAATATTTAAAAAACCTTGAATAAAAATTAGTCGAAATCAATGTTAAGGGATAGACCTCGTAACTCGTTAACAAGAACGTTAAACGATTCGGGCAGACCGGGTACGGGCATGTTATCGCCTTTCACGATTGCTTCGTACGCTTTGGCTCTACCGATAACATCATCTGATTTCACGGTAAGAATTTCTTGAAGGATGTTAGCTGCGCCGAAGGCTTCGAGAGCCCAAACTTCCATCTCACCAAAACGTTGACCTCCGAATTGAGCTTTACCGCCAAGCGGTTGTTGCGTAATGAGGGAGTATGGTCCGATAGAACGTGCGTGCATCTTATCATCAACCATGTGGTGTAGTTTAATGATATATGAATAACCGACAGTAACTTTTTGGTGGAATTTTTCACCTGTACCGCCGTCATAAAGTTCTATACTTCCATTTTCGGGGAGGTTCGCCTTTGCTAACAGTTCATTAATTTGGTCAATTGTTGCACCGTCAAAAATTGGGGTAGCAAATTTCATTCCGAGTTCTTTTCCTGCCCAGCCTAAGATTGCTTCGTAAATTTGACCTAAATTCATACGTGAAGGCACGCCTAGCGGGTTAAGAACGATATCTACAGGCGTTCCGTCAGCTAAGAATGGCATATCTTCAACACGAACAATCTTAGCAACAATACCTTTATTACCGTGCCGCCCTGCCATTTTATCTCCGACTTTAAGTTTACGTTTATTGGCAACATAAACTTTTGCCATTTGTACAATGCCGTTAGGTAATTCACTACCAATAGTAGCATCAAATATTTCACGCGTCTTTTTTGCTAATAACTCTCTTTCAACAACAAGGTAGTTCTTAATGATATCAGCTACACAATTGTTGATTTTTGAATCGTTAGTCCATTTTGAAGCTGCAACAGTAGCATAATTAATGGAAGCGAGAAGTTTTTGTGAAAATTTAGCACCCTTTTGGATAACAATGTTTTTAGTATTGTCATAGATATTGTGAGCTATTTTTCCTTCTAAAAGTTTGTATAGCTTTAAAACAATAGTATCTTTAAGATTAGAAAGATGTTTATTATATGTTGTCTCAATATCTTTGAGAATGTCTTTATCTTTCGATTTTGATTTTCTATCTTTAACGAGACGCGACATTGACAAAGAGCCAATAACGATGCCCTTCGTAGAAGGAGGTGCTTTTAAAGACGCATCTTTAACGTCACCTGCTTTATCGCCAAAAATAGCACGAAGCAGTTTTTCTTCCGGAGTGAGGTGTGATTCTCCTTTTGGAGTAATCTTGCCAATCAGAATATCACCTTCATTTACTTCGGCACCAATACGGATTAGTCCATCTTCATTCAAATCTTTGGTTGCGTCTGCGGAAACATTAGGAATATCATTAGTAAGTTCTTCAATTCCTCTTTTTGTATTACGTACTTCCAGGGTGAACTCTTCGATATGAATAGATGTAAAGATATCTTCATTAACAACCTTTTCCGATATAACAATCGCGTCTTCAAAATTGTAACCTTTCCAAGGCATGTAGGCTACTCTTAGATTGCGACCGAGAGCTAATTCCCCGTCTTTTGTTCCATAACCTTCAGTGAGAATTTCACCTTTTTTAACTTTTTGTCCTTTCTTTACGATAGGTGTAAGGTTAATACAAGTATTTTGATTTGTACGTTTAAATTTTTGCAGATAATATGTTTTAACATTTGAATCAAATTGAATCAAATTATCATGTTCAGTTCTTTCATATTTAATAATAATTTGTTGTCCGTCCACGTATTCTACAACACCGTCTCCTTCAGCACAGAGTAATACGCGGGAATCGACAGCGACTTGTGCTTCGAGTCCTGTACCTACGATGGGGGTTTCAGGTGTAAGCAGAGGTACTGCTTGCCGCATCATGTTTGAACCCATTAAAGCACGGTTTGCGTCGTCGTTTTCCAAAAAAGGAATAAGGGAAGCTGCGATAGAGGCAATTTGGTTAGGAGAAATATCGATTAAATCTATTTCTGTTTTAGATAAAATAGGATAGTCTGCTAATTTTCGTGCTTTGATATTATCATCAATTAATTCGCCGTTTGAATTGATAGCGATATTTGCCTGTGCGATAGCTTTATTTTCCTCTTCTTCGGCGCTAAGATATATTGGGGGTTCGTTTAACTGTACAACGCTGTTTTCAACTCTACGATAGGGAGTTTCAATGAACCCAAGGTTATTAATTTTTGCAAAAACGCAAAGAGAAGAGATAAGTCCGATGTTGGGACCTTCGGGTGTTTCAATAGTACAAAGACGTCCATAGTGCGTATAATGTACGTCACGAACTTCAAAACCGGCTCTTTCTCTTGAGAGCCCGCCCGAACCTAATGCCGAAATTCTTCGTTTATGAGTAATTTCGGACAGAGGATTTGTTTGATCCATAAATTGGGATAGTTGGTTAGTCCCAAAAAATGAATTAATAACAGAAGATAAAGTTTTGGCATTAATGAGGTCAATAGGTTCAAAAACTTCATTGTTGCGAACATTCATCTTTTCGCGTATGGTACGCGTCATTCGAGCTAAACCGATACCGAATTGATTATAAAGTTGTTCTCCGACAGTTCTCACTCTTCGGTTACTTAAGTGGTCAATGTCGTCCATATCGGTTTTAGAATTAATTAGTTCTACTAAATATTTAATAATAGAAATAATATCTTCTTTTGTCAATATGCCCGTTTTACTGGGGATATTCAAATTTAATTTTTTATTAATCCTATAACGTCCAACCTCACCAAGGTCATAACGTTTATCTGAAAAGAATAATCTTTCGAGAGCGGAGCGAGCTGTTTCTTCATCAGGTGCGGCAGCATTTCTCAGCTGTAAATAGATATATTCAATAGCTTGTTTTTCAGAGTTTGTCGGGTCTTTTTGTAAAGTATTAAAGATGATAGAGTAGTCTGTCTGTTTTTCATCTTGTTTATGGAAAAGAACGGTTTTAATGTTTGCCTCCGTAATTAGAGGAATATGTTTATCTTCGAGAATTGTTTCGCGTTCGATAATAACTTCATTACGTTCAATATTAACCACCTCGCCGGTCTCTTCATCTACGAAGTCTTCATTCCAAGTTTTAAGTACGCGGGCGGCAAATCTTTGTCCGATATTCTTTTTTAAATTAGTTTTAGTTGCTTTGACTTCTTGCGCTATTTCAAAAATGTCTAAAATATCTTTATCGGTTTCGTAGCCGATAGCTCGCAATAAAGTAGTAACGGGTAATTTCTTTTTTCTATCGATATAAGCGTACATTACGTTATTAATATCGGTAGTAAATTCCATCCAAGAACCTTTAAAAGGGATAATTCGAGCGGTAAACAATTGAGAACCGTTAGAGTGAAAGGTAGAACCAAAAAATACGCCGGGTGAACGGTGTAGTTGTGATACGACAACGCGTTCTGCCCCATTGATGATAAAAGTACCCCGCGGAGTCATATAGGGAATCATTCCCAAATAAACTTCTTGTATAGAAGTAACAAAATCTTCATGGTCTAAATCGTTACAGGAAAGTTTCATTTTCGCTTTGAGTAGTACATTATAAGTAAGACCACGTTCAATACATTCGTCTATGGTATAGCGAGGTGCTTCAATATAATAGTCTAAAAATTCGAGAACGAAACTATTTCTTGCGTCCGTAACGGGAAAGTTTTCGGTAAAGACTTTGTAAAGACCTTCATTACACCTCCGTTCAGCAGCGGTGTCGATTTGAAAAAAATCTTGAAATGATTTTATTTGAATATCCAAAAAATCGGGATAATCAACAGGTTTTGTTGTTGCAAAACTAAATCTTTTATTATTTTTTGTTACCAAGGTGATTATTTTTTAAGAGATTCGTTAAATGAAAATAAGACGGCGTTTATTGATAAGTGTCAGGGGAGAAAGTGAAATATAGAAATTGAAATAGAATAAAAACAACAATAGGTACAATACATTTTCAATAGATGAATGTATTGTACGCTATTGTATAGTTTTCAGAAGTTCTACTTAATTTCAACTTCCGCACCGGCTTCTTCTAATGATTTTTTCAACCCTTCGGCTTCATCTTTTGATACAGCTTCTTTTATAGGTTGTGGTGCAGAGTCAACTAATTCTTTTGCTTCTTTAAGCCCGAGGCTTGTAAGTTCTTTAACTAATTTCACAACGGCAAGTTTGCTTGCGCCGGCTGCTTTAAGAATAACATCAAATTGTGTTTTTTCTTCAACTTCTTCGCTTGCAGCGCCGCCTGCGGCTGGACCGGCTACAGCTACAGCAGCAGCTGCGGGTTCAATACCATATTCGTCTTTTAAAATTTGAGCTAGTTCATTAACTTCTTTAACGGTTAAGTTAACTAATTGTTCTGCAAATGCTTTTAAATCTGCCATGATTATAATTTTTTAATGGTTAATTACTTGTTTTACTTGTTTTTAAATTGTTTTTACTCTTTTTCGGATAATGTCTTGACAATACCGGCTAATTTGTTTTTCCCTGACTGTAAAGCAGAAATAACGTTTTTAGCGGGTGATTGTAACAAGGCAACAATATCTCCGATAAGTTCTTCTCTTGATTTGATATTGCAAAGTGCTTCAAGTTGTTCGTCTCCGAAATAAGCACACTCTTCAATAAAGGCAGCTTTCAAGAAAGGTTTTTTATTTTTCCCTCTAAACTCTTTAATGAGTCGAGCGGGCGCATTGCCTACGGTTGAAAGCATTATTGATGTGCTACCTTCTAATGTTTTGTAAAGGTCAGAGTAATCAACGGAAGATTGTTCCATAGCACGTTTTAGTAACGTATTTTTAACGACTTTAAGTTTAATATCTCTACGGAAGCATAATCTTCTGAGATCGTTTACAGTTGCCACTGTAAAGCCCGAAATATCCGTTATATACACATTAGGGTACTCAGCTAAATCTTTTGCAATAGCGTCAACAATTTGACTTTTTTGTTCTAATTTCATTTTAAGTTTAGCTTTTTAAATTTATATTGTAACTGATTTTGGGTCTACTTGTACACCTGGACTCATAGAACTTGAACAATAAATGCTTTTCACATAAGTTCCTTTTGCTGTTGTCGGTTTTAATTTGATAATTGTAGAAATAAGTTCTCGGGCATTTTCTGTAAGTTGTTCAGGAGTGAAACTTACTTTTCCGATACCTGCGTGAATAATTCCGTACTTATCAACTTTAAAATCAATTTTACCTGCTTTGACATCTGCTACTGCTTTACCTATGTCCATAGTAACGGTACCTGCTTTCGGGTTTGGCATTAAGCCACGAGGACCTAATATTTTCCCTAAGGCACCAATCTTAGGCATAACGCTGGGCATCGTAATGATGACGTCAACATCTGTCCAGCCCTGTTTGATTTTATCGACATATTCGTCCAATCCAACATAATCGGCGCCGGCGGCAGTTGCTTCTTCTTCTTTATCAGGTGTGCAGAGTGCCAAAACTCTAACCGTTTTTCCGGTTCCGTGTGGTAAAGTTACGATGCCGCGTACCATTTGATTGGCTTTTCGCGGATCGACGCCCAAACGTATGTCAATGTCAAAAGAGGCATTGAATTTAGTATAGGTGATATCTTTTACCAACTGAACTGCTTCATTTAACGGATAAATTTTGGTCTTATCAAACTTAGCAAAAGCTTCTTTGCGTTTTTTTGATATTTTAGCCATTTTGATTGTTGTGTTTATACTGTTATTAATTATTTTTCAAAAGGATTTGTGCCGCCTTTGACAGTAATACCTAAGCTTCTTGCGGTTCCCGCTACCATGGTCATGGCCGGTTCGAGCGTGAAGCAGTTTAAGTCATTCATCTTACTTTCAGCAATAGTACGTACTTGATCCCAAGTTACTGTAGCAATTTTACTTTTGTTCGGTTCAGCAGAACCCTTTTGAACTTTGGTTGCTTCCATTAATTGTACCGCAACCGGAGGCGTTTTAGTGATAAAATCAAATGATTTATCTTTGTAAACAGTGATAATAACAGGAATCACTTTGCCGGCAAGCTCTTGTGTTCGTGCATTAAACTGTTTGCAAAACTCCATGATGTTCACACCCTTCGAACCTAAGGCAGGTCCTACCGGTGGAGATGGATTAGCAGCACCTCCCTTGATTTGTAATTTAATTAGCCCTGCTATTTCTTTTGCCATCTTTTAATTTTTTTTGATTTGTGTAACAATAAATAAAAATTGTGAAATATTATACCTTCTCAACTTGTAAAAAACTCAACTCAAGTGGAGTCTTTCTACCGAAAATTTTCACCATAACTTTCAGTTTCTTTTTCTCGGTATTTATCTCTTCGATGATACCGTTAAAAGTGTTGAAAGGTCCGTCAATGACCTTAATTTCTTCACCCACAATAAATTGAGGTGAGAAAGTAGCGTCTTGTTCTAATAGCTCATCGACTTTGCCGAGCATACGAGTAACTTCAACATCGCGTAAAGCAACAGGTGGATCAGTCTTTCTTTTACAACCTACAAATCCCAATACACCCGGAACTCCCTGCAAAATAGAAATTACCTTCTCTAACATAATCGCCTCAACAAAAATATAACCCGGAAAAAGAGTTGTTTCTTTGCTGATTTTCTTTCCATTACGAATCTGGTATATCTTTTCGGTTGGTACCAATACGCGAGAGACAAAATCTTTGATGAACGAAGCCTCAACCTCGCTTTCAATGTTTTGTTTTGTCTTCTTTTCAGTGCCCGTTATCGTCCGAATGACGTACCATTTTTTTTCAAGTTCTGGCATAAGCTAAATTTGTTGACGGAATATAATACTTCAATGTAATATCAAAAAATTTAAACAGCCGGGAAGAGTAAATTCATACCCGCATTGAAGAGTAAATCCATCAAAAACACGATAAGTGCTATAATTAGGGAAGCAATGGACACTACAACAACACTATTTTGAAGGTCTTTTGCCGACGGCCATGATACTTTGTGTACCAATTCGTCGTAAGTTTCTTTAAAATAATTTACTATTTTCATTTTTTAATATTTTTCTGTTTAATATAAGTCTAATAACTTTTCTTTTTTTTAAATTTGGAAATTTTTAGAAGACTTTTTTCCAAAATAAATTTTCTTTTTTTTAGTTATTAAAAACTTTTTAACTTCGTAAATGGCTTATCCTCAATGATTTATATCTTATTTTTCTTCCCAAGCCCTCTATGCCAAAATTTACTTTTAAAAAGTCGACAAATATACAACTATTATTATTAATATACAACCTTTTAAAAGTTTTTTTGTGAAAAAAAAGAAATTATTTTTATCAACCTCTGAAATCCCACTCTGCGTAAGAGTTTTCAGTTTCTTGTAATCTTAATTTTTCTAATGTAATATCGGGTGGAAGCACTTCTTGCAAGCAAGAAACAAAATGTTGTGTCAAGTTTTCCGTAGTAGGTTGAAAAGGAAGTAAAATAATGTTTTGAAATCCGAGAGATTCCAAATGCTGTTTCAGTGCTTCATTTTTTTTGTTTTTAAAGAGAACAAAACTATGGTCGTACTTTTCTATAATAGTCGAATAAATAAGTTCTTTAAGAGTTCTAAAATCTATAACGACATTTTTATTATTCTCATTATCTATTGTTCCTCCTATTGTAATCCAAAGTTTATAGGAATGTCCGTGAATGTTGGCGCATTTTCCCATCGAGGCATCTAAGGCGTGAGCCATTTCAAAAGTAGCAGACTTGGTAACTTGTACGTAATTTTTGTTTACCATACTATCAGTTTATGAATCTCTCTTTTTTCCTTTTCTGCTATGGAAAGAGCATATATTCCGGGAGGCAGAGTTTCGATATTCAGTAGTAATGTTTCATCTATCTTTTCCTGATAGTAGTTTAAAACAACTTTCCCAACCATATCAAGAATTTGAATTTCTACACTGTTTTTCGGGGTGGTTGTACTTATAGTTACTTGATTATGTGCCGGATTCGGATAGATTGTTACGGTTCTCTCAGTTAATTGTTTAATTGTAGAGACGACGTAAGGTGCAAAAACTTGCGTAGTATCATCTCCCCATAGATAACCGACCAATTCGGGATAGTCAATAAACGGATTGCGATTATTCTGGATTGAATAAACGTTATTGTTTCTATCAATTTCTTTCTGGCTGACGGGGTCATTTAAGTGCCACTCTACAAGTTGGTTGAGAGCCCATGGAGCTAATTCCGCTCCGTTAAATTGTGAAAATTCGTTTTGTGAAAAATTGATATCTTTATAACGTACACACATATAAAAATAGGATCTTGCTAAATCTCCTTTATAGGCATCTATAGGTTCAAAAACAATACCGTTATATCCTTCGCTTGCGGAAGTGCCTAGCTTAGAGCCGTTTTTACTTGTCCAAGTCGGATTTGATACATTGCCGTAAGGATAATTGTTTCGTTTATTATTTACCCAACCGTCAACAGGATAGATATGAAAAAGGTCGGAGTACATTGGGTATTGTTTTTCCCCGAACCAACTATTAGGTACCGAATGTTCGCGATTATAGCAATCTCCTTCTTGCGTGTATCCTTCCGACCCGCATCGGTCAGTGTTGAAAGTAAATTCGTAGGGGGGAATCGTATCGGGTAAATCCGAGTACATATCCCAAACTTTTCCGTTATCTTTTAAATCCGTTATAGCAAAATAGTTCCAGAGGTTAGTATATTCTAATAAGCTATTGTTTTTTATAATTTCATACAAACTCTCTTTTAGTTCGCGGTGCTGTTTTCCAACCGCATTGTCATAGTAGCCGGCAGGAATTTGCGCCGTGCCGGAAAGATAAAAGAAAGAAAATATGCTCAAAAAGATGGAGAATTTTATTTTCATAAGACTATTTTTCTAATTTATGATTTTTGCAGTTGCATATAGAGTTTAACAACTTCATTAGCTTCTTTCACGTCGTGCACACGAAGAATATTTGCTCCTTGTTGTAGGGCAACGATATGTAAAACAGAGGTGCCGTTAAGGGCTTCTGTCGGCGTAATATCTAATAGATTGTAAATCATGGATTTGCGAGAAATTCCAATGAGGATAGGCAGTTGTAAGGAGCTAAAAGCCGACAAGTTTTTTAATAATAAATAATTATCATCTAATGTTTTACCAAATCCAAAGCCAGGGTCGATGAGGATATCATTTAAGCCGAATTCTTTGCATTTTTCTATTTGTCGTCCGAAAAATTGAAAAATATCGCTTATCATATTATTGTATTGAACGCGTTCTTGCATAACTTCAGGTTCTCCTGACGTGTGCGTTATACAATAGGGGACTTTTAGTTCTTTCATCATCGGAATCATATTTTCATCAAAAGTTCCTCCCGAAATGTCGTTAATCATAGCTGCGCCTTCTTCAACGGAAGCTTTTGCTACGTTTGCACGCCAAGTGTCAACAGAGACGTGGATATCCGGAAAGTGACGAAAAATAAGAGCAAGAGAGGAGGTGATTTTTTCAATTTCTTCTGCTTCGGTAATCGGCAACGAGCCGGGTCGTGTTGATACAGCACCGATATCAACGATGCTCGCCCCTTCTTCCTGAATACGTTCTACCCGTTTGAGTATTGCCTTTTCATTCTGCATTCTACTTGCTGCATAAAAAGAGTCGCTAGTTACATTTAAAATTCCCATTATTTGGGGAGTTTGTAAAGAAAGTAATGTTCCTCTTAAATTTAGATACATTTTTTGAAATTATAGAAAGTGAAAATAAATCATTTTTGGCTTGCAAAGATATAAAAAATGTAGAATATTTGATTTTTAATCCTATTTTTACGTAAATTTGTCAACCTAAAAACCGTTTATCCTTAAAGAGGTCAAATTATGGCTCAATATAATATAAATAAGTTAATTAAGTCGTTTTTAAACCAGAATCAAAAAAACACTTTGTTTCAGGAACGTCATATAATTGATATATGGCATCGTGAGATGGGAGATTTTATTGTCCAAAATACGCAGTCGGTCTCTATAAAAAATGGGATATTAGTTGTCAAACTTATTAATGCCTCTTTACGGTTCGAGCTTCTTGGCATGCGAAGTTCCATCATTGAAAAATTGAATAAGGCGGTCGATGCCGATGTGGTAAAAGATATTATTTTTAGATAGAATTAATTTACGTATGAAAGAGGAGCAGTTTTTAATTTTGGGCTTAATGTCGGGGACTTCCCTTGACGGCTTGGATATCGTATTGTGTGAGTTTGAATTGCTAAATAAGCAATGGTCTTACAAGGTGAAAAAAGCTCTCACACAGCCTTTTCAGTGTGAATTGAAGGAGAAGTTGGCTTCTGCTATGGAAATGTCGGCTTTTGAATTGGCATGTTTAGATGTGGAGTTGGGTAAATTTATGGCGCATGCTATTAATTCGTTTTTAGAAAACGAAGTGGATGAGCCGATGCTGATAGCTTCTCACGGGCACACCATCTTTCACCGTCCGGAGTTAGGCTTTTCAACTCAAATCGGCAACGGAGCCGTCATTGCTGCGTTGACAAAGCTACCGGTCATCTACGATTTTAGAAGTGTTGACGTAGCTTTGGGCGGGCAAGGCGCCCCTTTAGTGCCGATAGGCGATGAGTTATTATTTTCAAAATATGGTGCTTGCCTAAATTTGGGAGGTTTTTCTAATATTTCGTATCAAGAAGGAAGAGTTAGAAAAGCATTTGACATTCTTCCTTGCAATATTCCGTTAAATTTGTTGGCACAAAAAATTGGGTTTGATTATGATAATGATGGAAAAATGGCAGAAAAAGGCGAAAAAGATGAGGTTTTGTTTCAAAAGTTGAATCAATTAGAGTTTTACCAACAAGGAAATGTGGTGAAATCGTTAGGAAGAGAGTGGTTTGATAGGCACTTCTTGCCGATTCTTGAAAATAGCTCTATTCGAGTAGTAGATAAATTACGAACGGTAACCGAGCATATCGTTTATCAAATAACGGAAACGCTTAACCGAGTTCAAGCAGAAACTGTTCTTGTTACGGGCGGCGGAGCTTTTAATAAGTTTTTGATAGAGTTGTTACGGGAAAAAAATCCTCAAAAAGAGATTATTTTGCCGGATAATGAAACAATTAATTTTAAAGAGTCGATAGTTTTTGCTTTTCTTGGATTGTTGCGTTGGCGAAACGAAATAAATAGTTTAAAATCGGTAACGGGTTCGGCAATGGACAATTGCGGAGGTGCGATTTACTCTCCTTGTTACAAAAATAATATATCCTAAAATGCTTTATATGAGCAATTTAGGCTGCGTGAGGGCGCAGGTGGAAAGCCCGCAAGGGCGGAAGCCGCTGGGGACGCTGCGGCAAAAAAGCGAGCTTGTAAGCTCTTT
>Ga0255347_1002348_pt1 | contig 27154 bp, 25 predicted proteins | sample wastewater_treat_2_FD_192479 | JGI IMG/M metagenome (GOLD analysis project Ga0255347, IMG submission 192479) | Wastewater microbial communities from Lulu Island WWTP, Vancouver, Canada - plant24 | ecosystem: Engineered > WWTP > Wastewater > Unclassified | place: Canada: Vancouver, British...
TCATCTTTTTCAGAACAGCTCCTTTACGCTCTTTGGAATATTGCATGATAAGATCCTCCTCCGCCCCCAAGGAAACTCTATTATAGAAAAGTTTAGATCATGCGACAACTATCCTGACACAGGGGGAATCAATTAAACTGATTGAAAAGATATTGATAAAGGTTTAAAATATGTGAAATTCATGGTGAAAAGGAGAAAAAACATGAAAAAAGCATCCGGTTATATTTTTGTTTTCATCCTGGCTGTCTTTTTGTCTGTATGTCCCTTAAATTCAGCCTCTGCCCAGGTCGAGGCATATCAGCTTGGAGGATATTTTGGAGTTTGGGGAGCCTTTACGATCAATCCGGATTTAAGCTCAAGCTACTGTGATGATGATTGGCATTGTTATGAGGACGACGTCAATTTGGATATCGAGGAAACATCCGTTGTCGGTATAAAAATCGGCTATAACCATCCTCTATTTAGAGCCTTGGCTCTGGAATTTGAATATGGTTATTTAAATCCTGACATCAGTTACCGTAATACAGTTGTGGGAGACGTGAAGTTTAATAATTTCATGTTTAACATTATGGCGAGAATTCCGGTGGGCGTGATCCATCCCTATTGGGGTGTGGGTTTTGGGTTTTCGAATTATGATTTTTCACCGAAGTATGCGTACGGAAGCCGCTCCAAGGATAACACGTCTTACGCCTGGCAGTTTCTGACAGGAATGGAAATCGATTTAGCGTATAACCTGGCTGTGGATATTGGCTATCGTTATTTTGTCACTGAACTTGATTTTGGCGACGGTTATGAGTCCGATAATATTGATTTCACAACCAGCATGGCAACTTTGGGGCTTAAATTCCGCTTTTAAAAAGTACTGCCGTCACGGTATTTTTTACAGCAAGTCATGATTTTATTTTAAATTTTTGCATAAGCGAATTTCTCACGGTGATTTATTCGCTTATGCTTTTTATTTGTCTTTCTTAACTTATTTGAGCTTTTTCTTTTAGTGGTTGCAAAACTTTCTCATTCTGACTGGCAATACTTTAAGGATTAAAAGTCTTTTTAGGTTGACATCGCCTACGTTCTTCTCTATACGATGGCTTCATTTTTTATTTTTTCAGTTCATTTTAGCCTGGAATAATATATGGAATATATCATTCAATTCATTGATTTTTTTATTCATCTGGACAAATACCTGCCGATGGTTATCCAGAGTTTCGGTATCTGGGCTTACGTCATCATGTTTCTCGTCATTTTTTGCGAAACCGGTCTCGTAGTGACACCCATTCTCCCAGGCGATTCACTTCTATTTGCGTTGGGAGCGATTGCGGCGCAGGGAGCGTTAAATATCGAATTTTTATTGATTTCGCTTTGCATTGCCGCTATCGCCGGTGACACCGTAAATTACGCGATTGGAAATTTTCTCGGTCCAAAGGTGTTTCATTATCCGGACAGCCGTTTCTTTAAAAAGGAGCATCTGATAAGAACCCATCAATTTTATGAAAAACACGGTGGCAAGACCATTATTATTGCCCGGTTTATTCCGATTATCCGTACCTTCGCTCCTTTTGTTGCCGGAATCGGTACAATGAAATATACAAGGTTCATCACTTTTAATATCGTTGGTGGACTTGCCTGGATTTGTGCTTTTCTTCTGGCTGGCTTCTTCTTCGGTGGCATCCCGGCTGTCAAAAAAAATTTTACTCTGGTAATTATAGCGATTATTATTATTTCGGTTCTCCCGGGAGTTTTTGAGTTCTGGCGCCAGCGACGTATCGCTGCTTCAAACAGACACTAAATTACTATAGAACAGGAAATCCGATCTGATTTTTAAGCCAAAAATAGAAAAGGCGGATCTCTGATGATCCGCCTTTCTGCTATTGGTTTCAAATTGAGTTAACCTTGGCAACCGCTTCTACAGGCTTTTGCCATTATTCAAGTTTTGTTCTTTGATCTCCCGGATGACACGCCAATTACTTTCTATCAGAAGCGGTTCCTCTTCATTCATGCCTTGGCATTTTATAAAAAGCTTTTGCCTTTTAATCACCTCGACCTGCCAAGGGAATCCTCTAACCGAAAAGATAATCCTTCCGTCACCAGTTTTTTTTAAACTCATGAACATGATAATTAATTTTTTTTAAAAATCAAGTAAAAAATCAATATATGGTAGTTATTATTTTATTTGCCACAATAAGTTGTGTATAACTGTTGAAAGGTCATTCATAAAAACCATTGGGTTTTCCCCTGACCTTTTCCCCGAATGAAGCAGATTCGTTGCTTTATTTTTTGACTATATTTACCAAACTGGGGTATAAGAATTGCCCCTCAAAATATATTCAGGAGCAGGATATGAACGAAAAAATCCGAGAAGCCCTTATCAAAAAAATGAAGGAAGAGCCCTTCGCAAAGAAATTCAACATCCGGTTAATCGAGGTTGATGAAGGATATGCCAAGGTACAAATGATCTTCACACCCGACATGGAAAATATGTTCGGTATGGCTCACGGCGGAGCAATTTTTTCACTCATCGACGGAGCTTTTCAAATCGCTTCCAATTCTTACGGCACCATGGCAGTGGCCTTAAGTATGACCATTCATTATTTTGCATCTCCCGAAAAAGGGGACACGATTACCGCAGAAGCAAAAGAGGTGAACAGAACAAAAAAGATCGCCACCTACGATGTCCGCGCAACGAATTCTTCAGGGAAACTATTAGCTTCCAGTCAGTCCTTGGCTTACCGCCTGGAGAAACCGCTAACATTTTTACAAACGCACCGATCCGTTTCAGCAGACGATCCCGCGTCGTGTTCATAAGCCTTTCGAGCGCTGTCCTGATGGATCGGGGTTGGTTATAGCGAGGGGTATTCAAGAAGCGGGATCACAAAAATAAAACAGGCTCCCGTAATATCGCTTCGCGTGCGCTGAACGCGCATTCGGCAATTTCCGGATATTCATCTTTCAACGAAGCGATCTGGCGTAAATTATCCGCCGTGCGTAAAACCAGTGTCGCCATATCGCCTTCAGCGATTCCGGTGGCTTTAATGACGGAATCCCAGCCATGTCCCTGCGCCCAGAGATACATGGCCACGCCCGCCAGCGCGTGGAGTCTGGCGGTCGCAAATCCGGCGTTTTCCATCCGATGGATCAGAGGCCGGACGGCCAGCATGACCTTTTTAAACGCAAGAGCAAGCTTCGGCGGCAAATCTTTTACCTTTATTTTCATATCATCGTCCCGGTCATAGGATAAAAAAGCTATCAGCGCGGCCAGCGTCTTCCCGCTGTCGCGAGGAAACGCATTTTCCCGAAGGCACTGAGCCACCAATAACGGATAATCGAGACGCAGTTTTGACGCCCAGCGTCCATCATCGGTCAGCACTCCGGATGCATCCACAAATCCCTCCTGCTGCAGAAATTTCAGGTGGCGGGAGAAATCTTTCCAGAGCGATTGGGCCGCCGAAAAGTTCGTGCTTTTATGCCGGTAGTTTTGCTGATATGCCGCAAGTGAGCGCTCGAATATCTTGCGGACATCGTCGGGTGTCTGCGACAAAAGCAGATTCAAAACCATAGCAAAATCGTTTTTCAACCGGCTTAAAATATCCTCCGGTTTTTGAAACAGCAGTCGCCGGATGTGATACAGATCCATGAATTTTCCTGAAACGGTCAACATAAAACCGATGTTGTCCTGTCCGCGTCGTCCTGCGCGCCCTGTCATCTGGCGGAATTCCGTTGCCGTCAGCGGACTGAAATCACTGCCGTTGAACAAATCGGAGTTGAACAGGACGATTGTCCGGGCCGGAAAATTAACGCCCGCGGCAATGGTGGATGTCGCGAAGATCACGCGCAAATGGCCCCGGTTCATCATTTCTTCCACCAGCATTTTCCATGCGGGCAACTGTCCGCCGTGATGAGAAGCCAATCCCATAGAACGCAGGACTTTCAATTGCCGGTGACGGACCAGCGAGGGAAAACGCCCGAGAAGTTCTTCAAGGGAATAATCGAACTCTGCGGAGTTTTGCAATGGCGCAAGCTTTCCCCGCGCGGTAAGCGCCGCGTCACATTCCGCTCGCGATTTCAGGAAAAATATCGCCGGCAGAAGATTGAACTTCTCCAGAACGCTGATGATGCCGATGTAATCCGGCATATTTCCGCCGCGCAGCCTTTTCTCATCCGTTCTTCTGATGAAATCGGCAACAGGCGGGGATACTTTTTTCCCTTCCAGAAAAGGATGAAGACAACCGGATGGATGCAGAAAAAGGGGATAAAGCGGCACCGGACGTTTGTCTTCCGTAACGACAGCGCAGGATTTCTTGCGAATGGATTCCAGCCAGTGTGCAATTTCTTCGCCGTTACCGATGGTTGCCGATAAAAGCAGCAGGTGAATCCGTGTGGGAAGATAAATCATGATTTCTTCCCAGACAACGCCGCGATCGGCATCGCCCAGGAAATGCGCCTCGTCCAGAATGATCAGATCGCAATTCAAGTCTTTTCCCTGATGCATGGCATCATAAAGCTGATTGCGCAAAATTTCGGTCGTGCCGACAATGATCGGCGCCTCGGTGTTTTCTTTGGTATCGCCGGTGATGATGCCGACATTCTCGGGATCGAAATGCAGGCCGAACTCGACCCACTTGGAGTTGGACAACGCTTTCAGGGGCGAAGCATACCAGGCACGTCCGCCTTTTTCCAGGACGGATAAAATGGCTTCCCGCGCAATCCATGTTTTTCCGGAGCCTGTAGGTGCGATGACCAGACAATCGGTTTTTTTGATTGCCTCCAAAGCGCTTACCTGAAACTCATCGGGCACAAAAGGAGCTGGATACGGCTTGCCGATCCTGGACAAAGTGCTTTTCAGCGCGGGAACGACTTCAGGCCTGTAAAAAGCAGCATGGCTGTTGCTTTTGGATTTCTTTCGGAGGTTCGCGTGCCGGTAATGAAAGGGCTTCTTTTTTCTCCCATTTTTTTGCTGCATTTCAGTTATGCTTTTAAGAAAAGAGGGCAGTGCCGAACAAGGAAATCATTTCTACTCGATTTCTACGATTAAATACTTTTTCTTTCCTTTTCTCACGCGAATCTCTTTGGCATCGCCAAAATCGGCAAGCGTGAGTTTTTCATCAATGGATTTCACCTGACGGTCATTGATGTAAATACCTCCCTGTTCGATCAGGCGTTTCGTTTCAGAGATAGACTGCGTCAATCCGGCCTTGGCCAGGGATCCGCATATCTGGATGCCGGATTCCAAATCCTTTCCGGGAATCTTATAGCGGGGAATGGCCGATGTATCACTGGCGGCCGCTGTGCGGGGAATGTTGCAGGACGGAAACAGGCCGGCATCCACCGGACGGGAATGAAATGCCTCCGCAGACGCGCGCCACGCATCTTCAGCGGCTTTTGTTCCGTGTGTCACTTTAGTCGCTTCAAAGGCGAGTACAGCCTTGGCCATATTCAGATGAGAGTCCTTTAAATTTTTCACAACGCTGATTTCGTCCAGCGGCAGGAAGGTGAAAAGTTTTAAAAATCGTTCCACATCGGCATCATCGCAGTTGACCCAGTACTGATAATATTCGTAAGGACTGGTTAGGGCGCCGTCGAGCCAGACCGTGCCTTTTTCGGTCTTTCCCATCTTCTGCCCCAGGGACGTGGTAATGAGCGGGAACGTCACGGCATGAGCGTCTTTTGCAGCTATCTTACGGATCAGTTCCGTGCCGGCCAGCATATTGCCCCATTGGTCGTTGCCACCCATCTGCAGCGCACATCCGTGATTCTGGAACAGATAGAAAAAGTCATAACCCTGTAAAACCATGTAGTTGAACTCAATAAAGTTCAAACCTTTTTCCATTCTGATTTTATAGCTTTCCGCGGCGAGCATCCGGTTGACACTGAAGTGGCGGCCGATGTCTCTCAAAAAATCGATGTAATTTAATTTGGTCAGCCAGTCGGCGTTGTTTAAAAGCATCGCCTTGCCGTCAGAAAAATCCAGGTATTTCGAAAGTTGTTTTTTGATGCATTGTGCATTGTGGTCAATCTGTTCGCGGGTGAGAACCTGACGCATTTCGGTTTTCCCGCTGGGATCGCCGATCAGGCCGGTACCGCCTCCGACCAGCGCGATGGGTTGATTGCCGCTTAGCTGCATATGCGCTAGAGACATAATGGGTACGAGCGACCCGATATGCAGGCTGGTCGCCGTGGGATCGAATCCGATGTAGCAGGTCACCGGCCCTTCTGCGAACATCTTTTGAATCAACGTTTCACCGGTCACCTGTTCGATGAAACCTCTTTCTTTTAGAATATCATAGGCGCTTTTCATAAAATCATGCCTCTTATGAGTATTTTAATTTAACGCTGATTCTTTCAATAGATTTTGCTTTGCCGCTTTCGGCATCGATTGTTATAATCACGCCCTGCATCCGGATATCGTCCTTGGCCAGATCAAATTTATTGGGCATCTGTGTCAGGAACCTTTCAATGACAATTTCCTTTTTAATACCGATAACTGAATCAAACGGGCCGGTCATGCCCACGTCGCTGATATAAGCCGTTCCCTGCGGCAGGATTTCTTCATCTGCGGTCTGTACATGGGTATGTGTTCCTAATACTGCAGACACCTCGCCGTCAAGATACCAGCCCAACGCTCTTTTTTCCGACGTTGCTTCCGCGTGCATATCCACAATAATGACATTTGTTTTCTCTCTTAGTTCAGCAACTTTGTTTTTTGCCGTTACAAAAGGACAATCGATGGGCTGCATAAAAATTCTTCCGGCCAGGTTGAGAACACCGATGCATTCACCTGTTTTTAAAGGGACAAGAACAGAGCCTGCACCGGGAGTCGAAGACGGATAATTTGCCGGCCTTAGCAATTTTTCATAACTTCCAATAAAATCAACAATTTCCTTCTTGTTCCAGATATGATTGCCCGAAGTCAGCACATCGATATGATATCGAAAAAGTTCATCAGCGACTTTTTGAGTCACGCCGAAGCCGGCAGCGCCATTTTCACAATTGGCGATCACAAAATCAATTTTTTTTCTGGCAATCAATTCCGGCAAAAGTTCCCGGATCGCCATGCGTCCGGGATTGCCGACAATGTCACCCATGAAGAATATTTTCATTGAGCGATTCCTTTTTTATGCCCTGACGATACCATTTATTTTGCGAAATCGGACACACGGGTTTCTCTGATGACCGTAACCTTAATCTGTCCCGGATAAGTAAGCTCACTTTCAATTTTTTTCACAATATCTTTGCACAGCATGGTGGCGTCATTTTCGGATATTTTTTCATTTTCTACCAGAATGCGGATTTCACGGCCTGCCTGAATGGCAAAGCACTTGTCGACGCCATTGAACGAGCTGGCGATCTTTTCGAGGCCCTCCAGTCGCTTCACGTAAGTTTCCAGCATTTCGCGCCGCGCACCGGGCCGGGCCGCGGAGAGCGTGTCGGCCGCCTGTACTAAAACACCCAGCAGGGTATTGTTGCGGCCGTCATCGTGGTGGGTGGCAATCGCCTGGACGATACGGGGATTCTCGCCGAACCGTTTGGCAAAATCAGCGCCGATTGCCGCATGTGTTCCCTCTACCTTATGATCGATGGCCTTGCCGATATCGTGCAACAAACCGGCGCGCTTGGCTTCCCGGACATTAAATTTCAGCTCCGAGGCCATGATTCCCGTCAAGTAAGCGACATCGATGGAATGTTGTAAAACATTCTGGGAGTAACTGGTGCGGTACTTCAGAGAGCCCAGCAGATTGATAATCTCAGGGTGGATATCGTGAACGCCAACATCAAAAGATGCCTTCTCTCCCGTTTCTCTGATAATCTGTTCCACTTCTGTCCGGACTTTTTTGACAATATCCTCAATACGCCCGGGGTGTATCCTGCCGTCCTGAATCAGGCGTTCCAGCGATATCCTGGCGATCTCCCTTCTTACCGGATCGAAGCTTGATAACACAACCGCTTCCGGGGTATCATCAATGATTAAATCAATACCTGTTGCCGCTTCAATGGCGCGAATATTCCGGCCCTCACGGCCGATGATACGCCCTTTCATTTCTTCACTGGGCAGATTTACTGCGGAAACGGTTTTTTCCGCTACCACATCTCCGGCGTACCGCTGAATGGCGTAGGCAATCACTTCCTGTGATTTTCTGTCGGCCGTTAACTTGGCTTCATCTTCAATCTTACGGACCAGGGCAGCTGCATCCTGCTTGGCTTCTGCCTCTATAGATTGAATTAATAATTTTTTTGCCTCGTCAGAAGATACTCCCGCGATTTTTTCAAGCTTTTCCTGTTGTTCGCGCAAAACGGCATCGAGTTTTTTCTTTTTCTCTTCCAGAGACGTTTCTTTGACGGCTAATGACTTTTCGCGGCCTTCAATGGAAGATTCCTTGTGCGCCAAGTTATCGGTTTTTTTATCCAGACTTTCTTCTTTTGTTCGGAGACGCTTTTCCCGAGCTTCAAAGTCGTTTCTTCTTTCTTTAGCTTCTGCGTCAAGCTCAACCTTCATCTTGAGCAGATTTTCCTTGGCATGAAGGACCGCTTCTTTTTTAATGGTTTCCGCTTCTTTCTTGGCTTCTTCCGCCATGCGCGCCATTAAATTCTTGGAAGATTTTATTTCTTTGGCAGCAATCGACTGCTTCAAAATAAAACCTATGATAATCCCGACAACAACCGCAACAACTATAACCAGCACGGATACAAAACTTGCACTAAACATATCATGTTACCTCCTTTGTGCTCCTTTGGAGAATCCATCTATCCGATATTGCCACTATAATCATCACTGATCGTAAAAGAACGTCTCCAGCAGAGCTATATTTAAACCTCACTGACCGTGTCCGGTTGTCCGGATCTACGACAGCAAGAATTTTTAATGAGACATCAAGGGGAAAGAATATCAAGGAGAGGTGAGGGATAAAAAAACCCCCGCCTATGCCGTGTTAATCACCTTTTTGAACCTTTTACAAGGTGGGTACCCGGTATTGGTTGCTTTAGGCTTTCAGCTTCCCGACCAGCTCAGGAAAACGCGGACATGCACACCGCAATCAAGGATAAGGTCCCAAGGTCAAAAATGTTGGCTCAAAAACAAATGTTAATCACGCACATCGCAGGGGCTGATTAAAAAACGCTAACTTGTTTCCTCAATAAGTTGAATTAATTTTTCAGCTCTGTTTTCCAACTGCTCACAGAACGTTTTATTAACTCCCTTTAACTTCAACAACTCCTCCGAAATGTTTAGAGCTGCCAGAATGGCCACGTTCAATGTTTTATGGCCGTTGCCCGAGTGCAAAATTTCATCAACTTTTTTACTTAAATACTGAACAACCGCGGCCACCTGTTCATCTTCCGAATCACTTATCACCGAAATTTCCTGGCCTAATATTGTTATATTGTAACTGTTTTTCAAAACACACGCCCTGGAAGCTTATTTTGCCACATCGACATCCGCCATCAAACCAAGTAGTGAGTCCACCTTTGTCCGTACGCTGTTCCTTTCCTCATCCAATACCTTAATTTTATCTTTTAACCCTTGTAATTCAACCTCTTTATTTTTTAATGTTTCCTCCATCGTTTGGATTTGTTTTTTTAAAGAAACTTTTTCATTAACAATTACTTTAATTTTCTCTTCCAGTTTCGCAAAATTTTCCAGTTCCACAGTTCATTCATCCTTCCTTATGAAAATAATTTATTTTTTAAAAGCTTCTTTTGCCTTATTTTATGCCAATTTATAGATATAAAGTCAAGGCAATATTTTATGTTTTGGTTTCTTCCAGCAATTGGAAATATTGATTTAACTCGGCAAGCATCATCTTCTCCTCTTTTAATTTTCCGGCACATTCTCTGAAACGGTGGGATTGGGCTAACCCCTTGGTATACCAGAGAATATGCTTACGGAAACTTTTTTCAGCCAGTTTTTCGCCAAGTAACATCACTTCCATTCTCCAGTGGTTTTCAATCATTTCACGCCTTTTCCCCAATGAAGGGGTGCAGTTTTCAGGAAGCCCGCTTAAAACGTTGGATATTCCTTTGAAAATCCATGGATTACCCAATGCACCCCTCCCCACCATCACGGCATCACAGGCAGTTTCAGCGAGCATTTTGAGCGCGTCTTGCGGCTGACGGACGTCCCCGTTACCAATGACCGGTATTTTGACAGCTTTTTTCACTTCCGCGATGATTTTCCAGTTCGCATGACCACTGTACCCCTGATCAGCCGTGCGGGCGTGAACAGTAATCGCATCGGCACCGCAATCCTCGGCAATCCGGGCGATTTCTACAGCATTCACTGATAAACGATTCCAGCCTGAACGAATCTTTACGGTAACAGGAGTCGTGACAGCGTGTTTCACTTCCTTAATAATCCGGCCGGCGAGGGCGGGATTTTTCATTAAGGCGGCTCCGGCGCCTGTTTTGATCACCTTCTTTACCGGACAACCCATGTTGATATCGATTAAATCCACTCCGGTATCTGCCACGATCCTAGCCGCTTCACCCATAACCTGTGGATCGGCTCCAAAAATCTGTGCGCCGAGCGGGCGGTCATCCGGGAAGGTTTGGAGATATTCATACGTTTTTCTGGTATTTCGGACAAGGCCGTTGGAGCTGATCATTTCCGTGTAAGCCAGAGAACATCCCTGTGCACGGGAGATTAACCGGAACGGAAGATTGGAGATGCCTGCCAGTGGTGCAAGATAAGCCCCTTGTGAGGAAGTTGTTTTAATGATATCCATCATATGAGCAGGTGTTTTTCAGCCCGGGCGAGCTCTTCCGGCGTGTTGATACCCATCACTTCAACATAATCGGAAGCAATAAACGATTTCACTTTTAGACCGGTGCGAACCGCTATTTCGACAATGTCCGTCAGATAGTATTCCTTCTGCTGGTTGTGATTGGTCACATTGGCCAGTGCCTTAAATAAAAATTCTGTACCCACGCAGTAGATTCCGGTATTGATTTCACCGATTTTTCTTTCTTCTTCCGTGGCATCCTTATTCTCTACTATCTTCAAAACATTGCCTGCCTGGTCTTTGACAATACGGCCGTAGGCATGTGGCGGGGGCGGAACCGTTGTTAAAACAGAAACAACCGCTTTTCCATCGACATGATCATTGATCAGCGATGTAATGGTTGCCGGCTTCAGAAGAGGCACATCACCGCAAAGGATCACGGTAAGTCCGTCATAATTTGAAAGCACATCTTTAGCCTGCAACACGGCATGTCCTGTTCCCAGTTGTGGATTCTGTTCCACAAAAAGACACCCGCTGCCGGCAAAGGTTTCCCGCACCTCAGGGGCCTGATGACCGATCACTGCAACGATTTTTTCCGCACCGGCTGCTTTTGCCGCTTCTATAGAATAATGCAGCAGGGGCTTGCCGCCCAACCTGTGCAGAACTTTAGCTTTTTCCGATTTCATGCGGGTGCCTTTTCCCGCCGCCAAAATCAACGCGCAAAATTTCTTTTTACTCACCTGATTGATGTTCCCTTCATTCTTGATTCCTGTTCTGAAAATACGGTGTTACGATCATTACTTCCTTAATCGATTTTTGATCGGCATTTTCGACGATAAACGTCACTCCGTCATGCTGGTAGCGCTCTTTGACCTTTGGAATTCTCCCCATCTGATTCATCAAATAACCGCCGACCGTTTCATAATTCCCCTCGGGAAATTTCGCTTTGATTAACTGCCTCAAAGTATCCATCTCCATTCTTCCCGACACAAGATAACGTCCTTCGGCAATCTTTCTGTAAAGTTTTTCTCCAGAAACATATTCGTCAATGGTTCCGACGATTTCCTCACCGATATCCTCAATGGTCACGACTCCGGTCGCGCCACCGTATTCATCAACGACCACAGCCATTGGTTCATCTCTTTTTTGCATTGCCGCCAGCAACTCGCTGACTTTCTTTGTTTCCGGTACGTAAAAGACATCCTGACGCATACAGGAAGCGACAGTCGCCTCGCCTACGGCTTCTCCCGCTTCCCTGTCTTTCAAGAGCATTTCAAAAAGATCGAAGTAATGAAGAATGCCAACAATATTATAAACAGTCTCCTCATAAACGGGAATCCGCATGTATTTTTTATCCGCTACCACAGCCACTGCTTCGGAAATTTTCATGGACGCGGGCAGCGCTGTCAAGGCGGAAACAGGTACCATGACTTCAACGGCCGTCAGCTCGGAAAAATCGAACACACGGCTGACCATTTCCTTTTCCCGGGTCAGGATATCGCCGCCTTTTGTTTTTTCGCCCAGAATGTACTTCAGCCCTTCTTTCGTAATATGAGACATCTCTCCGGCCTTACGATCGGAAGAAAAATGTACTGTGCCCCTGGATACGGTTGCGATCAAAAAGGCGACCGGATAGAAAAGAAGGGAGGAAAAACGGATGAAGTAGGCCACCCTTACCGCCATGGCTTCCGCGTAATATAAAAACGCGCTGCGGGCAATGATCATGAGAAAAAGGGTGGGAATCATAATCAGGAAGGCCATTTTTTCGCCGAGGGCCGGACCGTAAAAAGAAATTAACAGACCCGTCATAAGCGTTGAAGCGACAATGATGGCCAGATTGGTTCCCACCAACGCGGTCGAAATAAACCATTCAGGCTTTTCTTTCAAATCAACTGCCATTTGCGCGGCTTTAGAGCCCTGATGCACCCGATTTTTCAGCTTATTGATATCCGAAGCAAATAAGGCAACTTCACCGCCGGAATACAGCATTTCCAGGGCAAGACACACCAGTATGGCCATCACAATGAAGAAGATACTCATTGGTCCTCCACCCCTTCGGTCGGTACCTTGGTAATTTTAACTTTCAAAATTCTTGTCTTGCCGACATCTTCAACAGAAAAGACATAGCCGTCCGACTGAACGGCCTCACCTTTTGACGGCATTTTTCCGAAGAGATGCAGGACAAAGCCGCCAATCGTATCAAATTCATCTTCAGGCAGGTCGGCATTGATGAGTTTATTGCACTGCTCGACCGGCATATTGCCGGCAACGAGAAGGGTCTTGTCGTCAATTTTTTCGCAGCCTTCAAAGCAGCTTTCGTCATCGGCGCTCGTGTCTTCGAAAAGATGCTCCAGAATATGTTCCAGCGTAATCATGCCGGAAACGCCGCCGTATTCGTCCACCACGATGGCAATCTGCAGAAAGTTTTTCTGGAAGTCATGTAAAATACCGTTCACTGTTTTCTGCTCGGGAACAAAAAACGGTCTGGCCAATAGATGGTGGATCCTCTCCTGCGTTTTTCCCCGCCAGACACGGTTGAGCAGATCGCGCGCAAAAAGAATGCCGACAATATCATCCCTGTCTTCTCTGTAAACCGGAACGCGTTCCTGTCTGGCCGCGGCAATAGACTGCAGCATGTCATTAACGGGCATATCTATCGGAATACAGAACATGTCCACGCGGGGTGTCATGATATCGGTCACCGGTCTGTCACCCAGTTCAAATATCTTATTGATTAGCTCTTTCTGATCTTCATCTACAACGCCTTCCAGGCTTCCCACATCAACCAGCGTTTTAAATTCGTCTTCCATCAGGACTTCAGCGTCCTCGGATTTACCCGCACTGTAGCGCTTCAGAAAAAAACCGGATATTTTTTCCAGCCCGGCAACCACCGGATACTCCAGACGGGAGATGACCGTGAGCATCGGAGCGACAAAGGAAGAAATCTGCATGGGATAGGTGACCCCAAAAGTTTTTGGAATGGCTTCACCCACAAAAAGCAGAACAACGGTTGTAAAAATAATGGAAACCCATTGCCCGTTTACTCCCATAAGCCCGATGAAAAAAGAAGCGGCCAGTATGGAAATGCTTACGTTAACCACTTCGTTACTGGTTACGATGGTGATTAACAGCCTTCGCTGGTTGGATAGCAGCTGAACAACATAATCAAAGAAGGGGTAGTTGTTCTGTTGCATCCGGTGCAGGTGCAAGTCCCTCAGCGAAAGCAGAGCGGCTTCCGCCGACGAAAAAAAGCCGGAAAGCATAAAAAGAAGCACTAAAACAACAATATCAGAATTCCAACCCAATGATGTGACACCGTATCCCATGAATTGAGACCCTCGCACGCAATCATGTCATCATGGCAACCCAAGGGGATCATGCAACTTGCCGGGGCGCAATCTCGTCCGGCAATAACATGATTTCCAGTTGTTTGGGTCTGCGAAACGACACGAGGGAACTTATGCAAAGGTGTCTAACGCCGGTGATTAATTTATCAGATTATCGTAAAAAAAGAAACCATGCCTTCTTGATTGATTATTCACGATTCTTTTTATATAGTCTGACGAACTTAAAACCAGACAGGAGATTTGCCATGCCGAATATATTGCTGATTGGAAACGGGGCGCGGGAACACGCGATGGCGGAAGCCATGACACGCTCCGGTCAAAAACCCCGGTTATTTTCTTTCATGAAGTCCAACAACCCCGGAATTGCTTCTCTTTCAGAGAAAACCATGCAGGGTGGCTACGCAGATCTCAACTCAATCAAACAATTTGCAGCGGACAATCAAATTGAATTCGCGGTCATTGGACCGGAAGATCCTCTCGGCAACGGCGTGGTGGACGCTCTGGCAAAAATCAACATCCCCTCGGTGGGCCCAACGCAGAGCCTTGCCCGGCTGGAAACATCCAAATCGTTCACCCGAAATCTTGTCAGTAAATACCAAATTCCCGGTAACCCCAAATTCAAAGTATTCAAAGACATGAGCGGCGTGGACGCTTTTCTTCATGAGATAGAAGGCATCGTTCTCAAGCCGGATGGATTAACCGGAGGAAAAGGTGTGCTGGTGCAGGGAGATCATTTTTCTTCCAGGGAGGAAGCTTTAGTGCATTGTAAGCAAATATTGGCAAGCGGCGCTTCGCTGGTTGTTGAGGAAAAATTCGACGGAGAGGAATTTTCCCTGCAATGCCTTTGCGACGGAAAAACAGTTGTGGCAACGCCCCTGGTACAGGATCATAAAAGAAGATTCGATGACGATAAAGGGCCGAACACCGGCGGCATGGGCTCCTATTCGCTGGCGGACCATTCCATGCCCTTTTTGAGTCCCAAGGATTTACATGACGGGCTGGAAATCACCCGCCGGGTTGCAGCGGCTCTTTTGAAAGAAACCGGTACGCCTTACAAGGGCGTCATGTATGGTGGATTCATCGCCACCAGGGACGGCGTCAAGCTTTTGGAATACAATGCGCGCTTTGGCGATCCGGAGGCCATGAACATTCTGCCCCTTTTAAAAACTGATTTCGTGGAGGTCTGCCGCCACATTATCAACGGGCAGCTGGATCAATTAAAAATCGAATTTGATAAAAAAAATACCGTTTGCAAGTATGTAGTGCCGAAAGGCTACGGCCTGCCTGCCGACCACCCGGATGCGTCCTCATCGAAAGCGAAGATTGAAGTGGGCGACGTGGGTCGGGCCCGGCTTTATTATTCTTCGGTCGATCAGAGAGAAGACGGTTTGTATTTAAGCTCTTCCCGCGCCATCGGCATTGTGGGAATTGCCGATCATCTGACCGAAGCCCGCAAGATCGCTGAAGAAGGAGTCAAAGCAATCAAGGGTCCGGTGGCATACCGGGAAGACGTCGGTACGGACGCGCTCATTCAGAAACGCATTGATCACATGAAAAAAATACGCAAGGATTAGCATTGAGTCCCGCGCATCTGTAAAGGGGTCTATTTTGTTTTGCCGGAGCGTTTGATGTCCAGTCGTACACTCACCCATGAGAATAATTCTCCCTTGATTCGTCTGGATTTTGTGGACGCGTTGCGGCTGTTCGCAATATTATACGTGATTGCCAGCCACCTGGTATTGATACCAGAACCCGATCTGGCCATTCCGGATTGCATGGCTTTGTTGATTATCAATGGCGGAAACGCCGGAGTCAGTCTTTTTTTCGTTCTGAGCGCCTTTTCTCTGAGTTATTCTATGGATGCTCGTAAAAGCAAGCAAACGGTCGTCCGCCATTTTTATATCAGGCGGGTCTTCAGAATCGTTCCCTTGTTTTATGTGATGATCCTGATATATTGGATTCGCGATGCTCTTGTTTTCGGAATTTTGCACCCTGCATCTGAGGTTTTTTTAAACGCCTCGCTCCTGTTTAATCTCGTGCCGGCTTGTATCACCAGTTTTGTCTGGGGCGGTTGGACCATTGGCGTCATCGCCTTTCTATATCTGCTTTTTCCACTCATCCACAAATACATCCGCAATCTGTATTCAGCGCTGGCGCTATTTTCCGCGACCGTTCTGATCGCGTACGGGTGGTCGTACTTGATCATCCATTACGGTGAGGTGATCGGATACCTGACGCCGGGAGATATAAACGTTGTGCTGGGCTTCGGTTTTCTTCAGCACCTGCCGGTTTTTGCCTGCGGGATCGTGGTTTATCGTCTGCTTTTTGACTATTTTACTCAACTCAGCCAGAAGAAAAAAAATATCTATGGAATGATCTTTATTACGGTGTTTATTGTTTTTTATGCCGTTCTTCTCACCGAATACTTTCAGAACACGGTCCGGGGCATGAATATTCTGCACGGCATTTGCTTTTCCTGTCTCGTGCTGGGATTGGGTCTCAAACCCTTTCATTTTCTCGTCAACTCCAAAACCACCTCACTGGGAAAGATTTCTTATTCGATGTATCTTTTTCACCCGATCATTATTTTCACCATCATTCCCGTCTATCGGGAGTTATACCATTTCCTACCTGTCAGCATTTTTGGATACCTGGTATCGCTGATGGTAACGCTGGTTCTGTTGACTGTGATTTCATGGATATCTTACAAATATCTGGAACGTCCAGGTATCGCGTTTGGTGAAAAATTCATCCGGAAAAGATCAGCCGGATGACCGTCCCAAAACTGTACCGTTGATCAATTCAGCGTGCTTGTTTACTGGATGAGCGACAGAAAAAAAGAGACCTTTACGAATCAAAGGAGGCAGGACATGCAATTTCATACCCCGGTGACAGATATCATACGCCGTCGTAAGTCCATTCGGAGTTACCTGGACAGACCCGTAGAAGAAGAGAAAAGGGAAGCCCTGAATCAATTTCTTTCATCAAACACCACCGGACCGTTCGGAACGAAATCGCGATTTTTGTTCATAACGGCAACTCCGGAAGATCGAAAAGCCTTGCGGGGACTTATCACCTACGGGGTTATCAAAAACCCTGCAGGGTTCATTATCGGTGCTGTTGAAAAGAAGCCGCATCACCTGGAAGACTTCGGCTATCTGATGGAACAGAATATTTTAATGGCCACGGATCTCGGTCTGGGGACCTGCTGGCTGGGGGGCACATATAATTCCAGCGGCTTTGCGCGCAAGATGGCCCTGCAGCCCCACGAAATCATTCCGGCTGTTGCGTCAGTCGGCTACGCCGTTCCCAGGCTTTCTCCGGTAGATTCGCTGATTCGCATGTCCTCCGGTGCGAATCGGCGCAAATCCTGGAGCACGCTGTTTTTTCAAGATCAACAGGCTCTTTCCACAAATGACGCTGGAAGATATGCTACCCCGTTGGAAATGCTTCGGCTGGCTCCTTCAGCAAGCAACTTTCAACCATGGCGTATCGTCAGGGCGGCCCACACACAGACTTTTCATTTCTATTTGAAACGCACACCGGCTGTAAAACAAATTGCAGCGTTTAAGGCTGACTTGCAACTGGTGGATATGGGAATCGCCATGTGTCACTTTGCACTGGCGGCCGGGGAAGAAGGTTTGAAGGGGAGATGGGAAATTCACGACCCGCTCCTGAAAGGAGATGTCGGAAAAATGGATTATATCGCCACCTGGGTCGGCGGCCAATAATCCGGTAACGCAATACTTCGTACCGGTCTGAAGGGATGAATTCATTCAGTATCTGGTTACATGATGTTCTGCAAGACCAAATAAATTCTCGATCGGATAGATCCGGTTATTTTCATCTTTGAACCGGCCGTTATAAACACCAAAAGGCTGGTGGAAGTTCGAATAGATCAAACCGGCACTGATCTTTTCGGCCCTCTGGCCGGAAGGGGTAAACACCAGGTTGATGTATCCGTCTTCTGTTTTCACTTCCCAGGGCTGCAGGATCTTGTTTTTATCAAATTTAAAACGCGCCGCTTTCAGGCAGTGAATTTTCCCGTCCACCCACATGCAGTTTTCGTTGAAATACTCATCATCGGATATCATGTTCTGACAAAGATTGAAGGCGAGAAGTTCTCCAAATTCGTTATAACCCGCTGCCGTTGCCCACTTCCAAAAGCTGGTATAAGGATAATAGGTTTTTTGTTCATCGATCAAAGCAATGTCGTGCTCCTGATTGATGGCAATTTCTCGGTCTCCGAATCTCATGGTTCCTTTTGCCGGCGCGACCACCTTGTGGGTATAAAAAGGCCGGAAATGTGTAACGGGAGAAACCTGAACAAGCGGTTCGATGGTCTTCAAATCCTCAAAAATGGTAATTTCGCCCTTGACTGCCGGCAGATTATCTTTGCCGGCTATATCAACGTTGATTTGATGATATCCGTCCTTCAGTCTGTTTTCGAACTGCAGGTGGTAACCTTTCTTCTGAAATTCACAACGGCCGTCATAAATCTGTCCGGCAACCCGCGCCGCGCCGCCGGGCAATTGTACGGCGTGTTCAAAACGCTTATGCTCCCTTCTGTCATAGATATAGAAAAAAGAAATCCCCATGAACTTCGCGTCAAAAATAACCATTCCCAAGTAATGGGTAGGCGTAATGATACCATAATGCTGCCACTCTTTGAGGCGAAACCTCTTCCAGATGGCAGGTGTTTTCAATGTAGAAGAATAAAGCGGTGCATCCAGGATATTCATATCTCGAAAAGGAGCTCGGAAAGTCCCGAAATGAATCGTCCCATCCTTTTCCACCATTTTTTCGGGAGTTTCTTGCACTTTTCTCATGGCGCGCTCCGCAATTGTTCTTTGCTTCAGAGTGTTATTTTAGACTTTTGGCGCTTTGGCCAATTTCGGAAAATTCTCATCCAGAATGGCATTCCATTCTTTGATTGCCGGTTTCACCTTTTCCATCAGCTCTGTTGTGTCTCCTTCAATTGTGACGGAAATGATGATATCCCCCTGAACAATGCCATTGACCACGGCCTGGTCATCATCGCTGACGACTTCACCAAAAACGGTATGTTTGCCGTCCAGCCATGGCGTATCCACATGGGTAATGAAAAACTGGCTTCCGTTGGTCCGGGGACCGGCATTGGCCATCGAAAGAATACCGGGCTTGCAGTGGCGCAGTTCGCCTACGAACTCATCCTGGAATCGGTATCCCGGGCCACCGCAGCCATCACCGAAAGGACAACCGCCCTGAATCATAAAATTTGAGATGACCCGATGAAACGTTAAACCGTCGTAATAACCGCGCCGGGCCAGGTTGACAAAGTTTCCCACGGTAACCGGCGTTTGATCGGCAAATAGTTTTAAATTAATGATGCCTTTATTGGTTTCGATAACCGCTCTTAAATCGCTGCTCATTGCACACTCCTCTTTTGGACATTTACTGACTGTTTTTGTAAAGATTAAGGTCTGATAAGTCAAGATAAAAAGGATGAGCGGTACGAATGATATCAATCTTCGCACCATTGCCATGCGGCCGGTAATGAGATATACAAACCGCGATGATGAAAGATGCTGAAAAAATAAAAAGGCTTTTGACCAGCCGGCTCTTAAGGTGGTACAAGCACAATCAGCGCTCTCTTCCCTGGCGGCAGAACAGTAATCCCTATCATATCTGGATTTCTGAGATCATGCTCCAGCAGACCCGGGTTGATACTGTGATTCCTTACTATCATCATTTTATCAAAACCTTTCCTTCCGTTGCATCGCTTGCCCGCGCTTCACTGCAGGATGTGCTTAAAGCATGGGAAAATCTTGGTTATTACTCGCGGGCCAGAAATCTACACGCTGCCGCCGGGGTGATGATGGAAAAGTTCGAAGGAAAAATCCCCGATCGTCTGGAAGAAATGAAATCGCTGCCGGGAATTGGTGAATATACTGCCGGGGCGATCTTGAGCATCGCTTACGGGCAGGCGTTTCCCGCCGTGGACGGAAATGTCCGCCGGATCTTATGCCGCCTCCTTGCCATTCAAAAACCGGTCAACGATGTAAAGGAGAAAAAACAATTGCAGAATCTTGCCACTTTGCTGATTCCTCTTAAACAGCCGGGCGATTTCAACCAGGCGCTAATGGACATGGGCGCAACGATTTGTAAACCCAAGAATCCGGATTGTTTCCGCTGCCCGGTGGGTGATGTTTGCCGGGCAAGGCATTACGGGTTACAAAACATTCTTCCAATGACAAAAAAAGTCGCGAAAATTCCGCATCGGCATGCGGTTGCCGCTGTCATCTATAACGCGAAGGGGATGCTGCTGATCAGCCAGCGCCCCTCATCAGGTCTACTGGCGTCGTTATGGAAACTGCCCGGCGGTTTCATACAAGAAGATGAAAATATGCAACACGGTTTGAAGCGCAATGTAAAAGAAGAACTGGGCATTTTGATACAACCCGGAAAACATCAAGTCTCGGTTGATCATGCCTACACCCACTTTCACATTACGCTTCGCGCTTACAAATGCCGTTTGCTCAAAGGTACGCCCAGGCCGCTCGGATGCCAGAATTGGCTGTGGGCATCGGCCACAGATTTAACAAGGCTGCCTCTGTCAAAGATTGACAGAACAATATTGACAATTATTTGATGGCATCTATGGTCAACAAGATGAATGCTCATTCCGAAAAACCAATACGAACAGTTTACATTCTGCTTTGCATTGTCGTGCTCGCTGTTTTCTGGCAGGTTCATCAGTTTGATTTTATAAAGTACGATGATCCCGTCTATGTAACGGAAAACGGTCATGTGCTGTCCGGGCTCTCGGTTGAGGGAATGCGCTGGGCTTTCAGTACCACATACGCCGAGTTCTGGCACCCCCTGACATGGCTTTCTCTGATGATCGATAATCAGATTCATGGCCTGAATGCCGGGGGCTATCATATGACCAACCTTATCCTGCATATTCTGAGTACACTTTTACTGTTCCAGCTTCTACACCGCTCGACAGGAGAAATCTGGAAAAGTTCCTTTGTCGCGGCTTGCTTTGCCCTTCACCCGTTGAGAGTGGAATCCGTCGCCTGGATTGCCGAACGCAAAGATGTTTTGAGTGCTCTTTTCTGGATGCTGACTTTGAGGCTTTACATCCACTACACGGAAAAGCCCGCCGCAAAAAGGTATGTACCGGTTCTTTTTTCTTTTATTCTTGCACTGATGAGCAAGCCGATGGCGGTGACCTTGCCCGTCATCATGCTTCTACTGGATTATTGGCCGCTCAAACGCATTGCCTGGAAACAGGACAACCTCTTTTTATGGCAGTTGAAAGAAAAAACACCTTTTTTCCTTCTCTCTTTCATCTTTTCGTATATCGCAGTCCATGCTCAATACGATTTACCCATTCAAGGGTGGCCGTTTCCACTCGCATCCCGACTGATCAATGCCACGATTTCTTTTATGGCATATCTTGGCAAAATATTCTGGCCTTATGACCTCTCCGTTTGCTATCTTTTTATCGGTCAAGCTCCTGTCTGGCTGCTTTCTGTCTCTATTTTATTCCTTTTGATGACCAGCGCGCTTGTGATCGCCTGGATCAGGCGTTTTCCCTTTTTACTGGTCGGATGGCTGTGGTACGGCGTATCGCTTTTACCTGTTTTGGGAGTCATTCCTGCAGGTAATAACGCCATGGCCGACCGGTATGCTTATCTCCCGTCGATCGGTATTTCCATCATGCTGGCATGGGGAGTGCCATATTTATTCAAGGGCAAAAAAGCCCGGCGCTTCATTTTAATGCCGGCCAATGTTGTCCTGCTTGTTGCCTTGTCGTCTTTAACCTGGCTGCAGTGCGGCTATTGGAAAAATGGTATTGAACTTTTCACTCACGCGTCACAGGTCGTAAAGAAGAATCCCCTTGTCTTTATCCACTTGGGTAATGCTTTTTATGAAAAAGAAAGGTTTTACGAAGCCCTTGGTCATTATCACGCGGCCATGCGCATGACTCCCCTAACGACGGAAAAAGTCATCGCCTATGATGAAAGAGGGATTGCGAATTATAAAATGCATCAACTCGCCCATATCGGCATTGGCTCCGTGCTTGCGCAGGAAAAAAAATATCATGAAGCGATTAATCACTACAATCAGGCGATGGATATGACGCCCATGACACCGGACCATAAAAAAGCCTGTTCCAAAAGGGGCATTGCCTACGCGAAAGCGGGCCAGCGGCAGCGTGCCGCTGATGATTTTAACCACGTCATCCGTCTGGATCCTGATGACGCCAACGCTTACCATAACAGAGGAGTTTTTTTCGCTGAAAACGGTTTCCATCAAGACGCGATTGCCGACTTTAACCAGGCCATCAGGCGGGCGCCAAACTTCGCCGATGCTTATTACAACAGAGGTATCGCATATACTTTTGCCGGCGGTTATCACAGGGCCCTGGAAGATTTCAATCGCGCCATTCGTTTAAAATCGAATTACGTCGATGCTTACAATGCCAGAGGAAGTATGTATTTTATGAGTGATGATAAAGAGCCGGGCTGCAGAGATGCGGAAAAATCGTGCGCGCTGGGAGATTGCGCGCTCCTGGAAATGGCGAAAAGCAAAGGGTATTGCCATTGACCCATGGGTTGTTTCCTTTGGAAGGTCCGTGATTCATCGTCAGGAGAAGCACCATCAATGACGATTCCCGATTACAATAACGTCGTGCTGAAATACCGCTCGGCACGGTCGGGAAGCACTGTGGCAATATTGCCCGGGTATTTTTTTTCCAGCTGACGCGCTGCCCAGGCGTTCGCTCCGGAAGATATGCCGACCAGAAGCCCCATGGTTTTCCCCAGTTCACGTGTCGTTTCGATGGCGTCTTCATCAGTCACTTCGATAACGTCATCCACCAGCTTGATATCGAGAACGGCGGGAATGAAACCATCTCCTATGCCCTGAATCTGATGCAGACCCGGTTCGTGGCCGAGCAGTGCGGAAACGTTTTTCGGCTCGACGGCTACGATGCGGATATCAGGCCGATGCTCCTTCAGAAACTTTCCAATTCCCTGGAGCGTTCCGCCACTGCCGACACCCGCGACGAAATAATCAATCGCGCCGTTCATCTGGCGCCATAATTCACGGGCGGTTTCTTCATAGTGCACACGCGGATTGTCCGGATTCTCGAACTGCTGGGGTACATACACGTCCGGGTTTGATGCGGCGATTTCGTTGACCCTTCTTACGGCCCCTTTGATGTTTTCTTCCGCGGGTGTTAAGATCAGTTCAGCGCCCAGCGCCCCGATGAGTTTTTTTCGCTCCTCACTCATATTCTCGGGCATCACGATTATCACACGGTAGCCTTTCAAGCGTCCGACAAGCGCCATGCCGATACCGGTATTGCCGCTGGTTGGTTCCACAATAATCGTCTCCGGCTTTAATTTCCCGTCACGCTCCGCACCTTCCAGCATTGCCAGAGCCACGCGGTCCTTGATGCTGCCGCCCGGATTCAGGAACTCGGCTTTAGCAAAAATCCGTGAATTTTTAAGCTGGATGAGCGGTGTATTACCGATCAAGTTGAGTATATTGTCCGTTAACATTGACAGGCCTGCATAGAGACTTAATGGTGGAACAGGCGGAGGCCGCTGAATGCCATCACAATTCCATATTTATTACAGGTATCAATAACCTGCTGGTCACGGATGGAACCGCCCGGTTCGACAATGGTGGTCACGCCGCTGCGGCGGGCGCGTTCAATGTTGTCGCCGAAGGGGAAAAACGCATCGCTGCCCAGACAGACACCGCTGACTTGACTTAACCATTTCTGTTTTTGAGCTCTGGTCAGGGGTTTTGGCTTCTTTGTAAATGTTGCCTCCCAGACGTCGTCGCCGATCACGTCTTCCGGCGTTTCGCCCAGATAAACGTCGATGGCATTGTCTCTGTCGGGCTTGGAAACGTCATCACGAAAAGGTAGATTCAGCACTTTGGGCATGTGGCGAAGCTGCCAGAGATCCGCTTTCTGTCCGGCCAGACGCGTACAGTGGATGCGGCTCTGCTGTCCGGCGCCAACCCCGATGACCTGGCCGTCCTGCACATAGCAGACACTGTTAGACTGGGTGTATTTTAACGTAATCAACGCGAGTACCAAATCACGCTTCTGTGCTTCGGTAAGCGTCTTGTTCTCGGTAACGATATTTTCAAGCAGACGGTGATCAATCTTCAAATCGTTACGTCCCTGTTCGAACGTAATACCGTAAACCTGCTTGTGTTCCAGAGAAACGGGTACGTAATCGGGATCGATTTTCACGATGTTATAATTTCCGCCTTTTTTAGATTTCAGAATCTCCAACGCTTCCGGTTCATAGCCCGGCGCGATAATGCCGTCCGTGACTTCACTTTTAATGATGATAGCCGTGGGCACATCGCACGCGTCTGAAAGTGCAATCCAGTCGCCGAAACTGCTCATACGGTCGGCGCCACGGGCGCGCGCGTAGGCGCAGGCCAGCCTGGAGAGCTTCATTTTGGGATCGATATGATACATCTTGCGCAGAACCCTATCCAGAGGAAATCCCAGCGCCGCTCCGGCGGGAGAAACATGCTTGAATGAGGCTGCCGCAACCATACCGGTATTTTCCTTCAGTTCTTTGACGAGTTGCCAACTGTTAAAAGCGTCCAAAAAATTAATATATCCCGGCTTGCCGTTCAATACGTCCACCGGTAAATGGCTGTCGTCTGCCATAAAAATTCTGGCCGGCTTCTGGTTGGGATTACAGCCATATTTCAATTGTATTTCGTTCATGGTTTATTCCTCCACTGCTTTATATTTATTGATAATGACGTCCTCATAGGTCTGATTCCCCAGATCAACCATACGTACAAAAAGACTGATTTTATTATCTTCGTTCAGTGCTTCCCACAGTTTCTCGGCATATCGATTCGGGTCCTCCTCATCCATGGCGACGCGTAGCGGCTCACCCTCAAAGCTGGGAATCGGTGAGCCATTGCACTTGTAGGTACTGATAAAGTGTCCTTCGCCGTTAAGGGGCTGTGGATAATTGAAGGTAAAGCGCTGAACACTCTTTTCGTTTCCATCGCAGCTCTTTAAAATACTCAGTTTGTATCCCCCTGTGCGCATATCCACCACACCGGAAATCCGGGGTGTCCAGTTTGGGCCGTCATCTTCAAAGCTGCGGATCGCCAGCGCGGCTTCAAAACTGTAAGCGGGGTAATCATCTTTTGCCATAAAATCGTAGATGGTATTGGTCTGGTCGCCGTTGGTCACAATCGTCACGGTCCCGAGAGTCAGAACCGGATTGTAAATAATCAGATGGGGATCGGTCATTTTGGAAGGATCGGCGGCTTTGGTTCGGATACCACCCTCAATGGGATCAAATACACGGTTGCGACTGTTGACACTGCGTCCCATAATAAAATATCCGATTGCCGCTTTTTTGCCGCTCGGTGTCAGTCCGATGCAGATTCCGCGTCCCGGATACTCGTTGCCAGCTAAAAAATCATATAAGTTCATTTTCATTTTAAATTTTCTCCTTGGTGATGAGCAACAGCTTTTTTCCTGCTGCGGGAGTATATGTAGAGATGTTTTGTCTGTCAACTGGATTTGGGTTTATGACAGCAAAAAGTTATACTCTTTCGCTAAACCAAAGAAAATCTTCAGAATAATTGCGATATTTCGCTCTTGCAAATAATCATCCGATACGTTAGATGGAAATGAATTCAAAAGCCACAAAGGAGTTGCCATGAAAGTAAAAAGCGCCAAAAAGAATGGAATCATCAGTGTGGTCATGGGCAGTGATTCGGATTTACCCGTCATGGAGGAAGCCGCCAAAATACTGGATGAATTCGGCATTCCGTACGAAATGATTCTGACTTCGGCACATCGTACTCCTCTGCGCACCGCCAAATTTGCTTCTTCGGCAGCCGGGCGGGGCATCAAGGTTATCATCGTCGGTGCCGGAGCGGCCGCTCATCTGGCGGGAGTCATTGCCGCGCAGACCAGCCTTCCGGTGATCGGTGTTCCTATAGATTCCACTTCTTTGCGCGGCCTGGATGCTCTGCTTTCCACGGTTCAGATGCCCGGGGGTGTGCCCGTCGCGACCATGGCGATCGGAAAACCCGGAGCAAAGAACGCTGCCTTATTTGCGATACGTTTTCTTGCCCTTCAGGATAAGTCGCTGAGTGCCAGACTTTCTGCCTATAAAAATAAAATGGAGAAAGACGTGGAGAAAAAGCAGGAAAATCTCTCATGCCGGAAATCTTGAGATTTGATACTGGCATCGTCGAAGAAGAAATTATCGCCAAAGCGATAGAAATTCTAACCGGCGGAGGTATTATCGCTTATCCGACTGAAACTTTCTATGGTCTGGGCGCGGACGCGACGAACGAAAAATCCATCGGCAAAATTTTTGTCGCTAAAGGTAGAGACTTCAAAAACCCTGTTTCTCTGATTATCGGCCAATCTGATGATATTGATCCCCTTGTTCGCGACGTTCCGGAAACAGCGAAAAAACTGATGGCCGGGTTCTGGCCGGGAGCCCTGACCATTGTATTTTACGCTGCTGACCATGTCTCGCCCATGCTTACCGCCGGAACCGGTAAGATAGGCTTACGTATCTCCAGCCATCCCTTTGCTTCAAAACTGGCTCAAAAAATAAAAAAACCGCTTACGGCGACAAGCGCGAACCTCTCCGGTGCTCCGGAATGTTCGCTGGCTTCCGAAGTTCTTGATCAAATCGGTGATCATGTTGATGCGATTGTTGACCAGGGAAAAACCCGGGGAGGGAAGTCCTCCACTCTTGTTGATGTCACAAAGAATCCGCCCGTGATTATCCGCGATGGGGCAATTAGCAGACAAGCCATCGAACAGTGCCTCAACCGTTAAAAGAAGTGGTCATTCAGTATAATATTTTTTATGTGGCCGTGAAAACAGGCACATAAAAATGACCGCTCTGGGAAATAAGGGACAAAGGAAATATGGGACATCTGTTCCTATTATCTTAAATAGTCGTCCCTGAAAAACATTTAACATATTGATATTATTACTTGATTAACGTATTTATATGTGATATAATTGCCGGAAATTCAGGAAAAGGAGCTAAAAACCGGCAATATTATGCACCCGAA
>Ga0255347_1002353_pt1 | contig 27111 bp, 28 predicted proteins | sample wastewater_treat_2_FD_192479 | JGI IMG/M metagenome (GOLD analysis project Ga0255347, IMG submission 192479) | Wastewater microbial communities from Lulu Island WWTP, Vancouver, Canada - plant24 | ecosystem: Engineered > WWTP > Wastewater > Unclassified | place: Canada: Vancouver, British...
TGGCAGCGTTTTCCAGTGAAGCCAGATCTTCCACCCAGTCGGTCTTTTCATCATACTCAATAACAACAGGACAGATGTTATTGAAGAACTTGTAGATGCGTCCACGATAACGGCCTTGGTATCTGGTAGTGGCAGGATTGGGATAAGTGGCTTTGATCACTTTCTTATAGGCAAATACAAAACTGATGCGGTTTACTACAGTATCGATCCTGAAGCCACAGAAAGGACCCGGCCAGCCTGAGCTGTCATAACTGTAAGTCCAGCCACCGGTGGGGTTGGGAAATTGAATTAGGTCATCAAAGTCGATGTGGGCAATGGTCAGGACGCTATCGGAACTGATGTTCAAAGTTGGGATAGTGAACTGGTTGGAGTATGGAATGCTGATCTGTATCTTCTGCTCTATGTCTTGTATAAAGTAGGCGAGTATCCATTGGGGCTGATAACCAGCCGTAAGCGAGTAATAGTGAGTAAGGTCGGAGAACAGTGAAAGCAGCTTGATCTTATCGTAACAGGTGATCTTGAGCACTCCCGATGACACATCAAAGGACAGTTGTGATGTGTCTATAATGCCTGTAAAGAACAATGAGTTATCCCGATAGACCCTAACCTCGAAGTGAGATATGTAACGCTCATGCTCGTTACTGCCACTGAGGATGTTTTCCTCTATCCAAGCAGTGGGAAAGCACTCAAAGACTAGCCGCTTGGGTTCACGGCTGTAGTTGGAGACCGACTGCAGCTTATCGGCAGAGACGGATAGGCTGATGATGGCTCTATTAGTAGCCGTATCTTCCAGGCTATGCTTTACTTGGTTATAGTCAGAAGCATCGGTCTTGCCTTGAATGAAGTCGATCTTGAAGAGGTTAGGCATTAGATCTCACTCCTGATCATCTTGCCGGTATCGGCTATCTCCGAGACCTTAACCGGATCATTGGAAAGGGGATCGACATTGACTTCGATGATGGGCTTGGAGTCCATGACTGTTTGCTTGAGGGAGACGATTTCATCTTTCAGGGTGGTAATCAGATCGATGAGGGTATTCATACCGCCTCCGGAAGAGATAGTGCCCCCGGCGGCATAATATGAGCCCAGGTTACTGGGAATAGGCACTGAGGGAACAGGCATCCCGGCAAAGGCAAGCTTCACCTGTTCCAGAGGGGCAAAGTTGAGGAAGTCAAAGAGGTTCCTGCCTAGGGCTTTGACCCTATCCTTAGCGGTGACGTATTCATCACCCTCGGCTTCGATCAGGATGCCTCCCTGATTGTGGGAGGGCCCGGTTAAGAGACCACCAGTGGCTTTCTTCTCGAACTTGGTGGCACTGATCCTGGCGATGTTGGCTATCCCGGCAGCCATCGCAGCCGCTGCAGCCGCCACTGCCAGTCCGGGTCCCACTACGGGAATGCCTATCATGGACTTATAGGCTCCAATGGTGGCAGAGAAGGTATCCACATAACCTTGAGCTATTGCTGATGCCTTCCACAGCTTGAAGCCACGCTCGGTATCCTTATCCTGAGCCGAAGCAAGGTCACCGAAGATCTTGGAGATGCCACTTGCTACCTGAAGCTGATGGTTCGTTCTGAGTGTGTTCAGTGTCTCCTGTTTCTGCCGTTCGATCTCCACTTCAGTATAACCGGCTTCCAGGAGCTTGGCTTTCATCTTCTCATAGTACTTATCAACTTCCAGAAGCTGCTTGCTGTAGCTATCACCGATGTTATCAAGGTCACGAGAGTAGAACTCGTCTCTGATGTCCTGCAGTTCCTGCAGTTTGGCTCGCTCTTCATCCTGACGTTCCTGGAGCAGTTTGGCATTACGGGCATTGACCTCGGCAATCTGAGCCTGGATAAGCTGCTGTTCTTTCTCCGGAAGGTTCTGCTGAGCCCAAGCATAATACTCCTCCATGCTGGCTTTGAGAGCGTCATAGGAGTTGACTCCCAGATTCTCCAGATTGGAGAAGTAGTCGATCTCAGCCTTGTATCTGGCTTGGACAGCATCCTTCTTTTTGGTGGTAAGCTCATTATCCTGCTGAGTCTTCCAGGCATCCAGGTTCTCAATGGCCTGACGTTCGGCATCACTGCCATCCTGAGTGAACTCCCTGATCAGAGCCAGCCTTCTCTGGTATTCAGCTGCTATTCGATCTGTCTCTGTTTGCCTTAATCGGGCAAGCTCTTCCATCAAACGTAACGCTTCCCTGCGTCTGGCTTCTGCTTCGGATGCGGCTGGATTAGGTGCAGGGCTTGATGCACCACCTCCTGATCCACCACCGGGATTGAAACTCAAGTCAGGCGCGTCCAACATTGCCTGTCTATATGCTGCGCCTATCTGCTGTAGATCATTCTTGGCAGCCTGCAGTTGTCCGGTTAATGCTCCGAACTGGTTGAGCCGTCTTTCTAACTTAAGCCACTCACCATCATTACCGAAGTATGTGGCAGGATTGAAGCCCATAGCATTACGGTCACTGGTCAGGAACTCCCAGTCCACCGAGTTCATTAGCTGCTGTCTACGGGCTCGAACCCTATCAACTTCTTCCTGTTGTGAGTCGACCTCTATCTGTAGTTCAGCTACCCTCCTGATCTGGGCATTATATCTCTCACCGTAGATCTCCGAGATCTTCTTCTGCACCAGAGCATCGGAGGCGTTACGCAGAGCAGTAGCCAGGTTATTGTAGGCTGTGGTTTCCAAGTTGATGTTACCAAGATACTCCGAGTAGTTGTCATTCAGAGACTTGATGACGTTCTTCATCTCTCGTTTATCAGCTGCAGTTAATGAGGTGGCAGATCTAAGCTCAAGCAAGCGGTTAGCCAGGAGACTGAACTTCTCGGCTTCCACCGATACCTGACGTTCTGCATCCTTGATCTCGTCTTTCATGCTCCTCTGAGCAGAGGTAACCTCATCAGTTTTCATGGAAGCCGCAGCCAGACCGAAACCAAGTGCTGACAATGCTCCTACAGCTATACCTATGATCCCTGCAACCGGGTTCATGGCTACCTGCAGGGCATGGTAAGCTGCTGTTAGAGCGGTTACCGCAGTGGTGACTGTTCCGATAATGGGGATGGCGATTACGATTCCGGCTACGAAGCCTTTCATCACCGGAGACAGGCTGTTATAGGCATCCATGAGCAGTTTCAAGCCTTTGAGGAGGGGATTGATCAGAGTGGTTAGCATATCTCCCACTGTCTCTTGGATGTCACCCCAGGCATTGGCATTCTGCAGCCTGAGATCAGCCAGAGCAGTTGCAGTTCCGCCATAGTCCTCACCTAGCTTCTCCACCAGATATGATACCCCTTCTGTCTTCAAGCGAGTATCATCCAGCTCTATGCCGTATCTGCCCAACATCTCAGTATGCCCGTTCAGAGCACGACCCATGAGATCAAATGCACTCTCAACACTCATCCCGGTGGCTTTATTGGCTTCAGTGAAGTCTAACAGAACTGGCACGAGCTGTTGAATCTCATCCTTGTTGAGTTTGAAGGTCTGAGACAGCTTAGCCATGAGTGACAGCATTTTGTCATCTTCAAAGTTGGTGACCTGCTGCATGGATGAAGCGAAGTTGCCCATCTCACCCGCAGCTTCGCCAAAGGCTACTGAAGCCAATGTCATAGCCTGTCTTTGACCGAGTGATGCATCCAGCAGACCATTCATAGATCTAACCAGACCACCCACCACCTGGATCACTCCATCGACTGCGATCTTCACGTCACGGATCGTAGCCAGTGCTTGTTCAGCAGTGATCTTGACCTGAGTAGGTTTCTCCACCGCAGTCTGGGCAGACTCCGCCTCCTGCCGGACTTCTGCAAGCTTGAGACTGGCATCATTGGTGACGAGGACGAGTTTAAAGGTTAGGTCGGGCATAAGTATTTAATTGACATTTCATGAAGTGATAATTGGATGGGTAGCAAAACATTTAAGGAGTCTATCATGGCTAAAAAGGCAATAGCAAGTTTTAAGTATGACGGCAATAAGGGAGAGCTCGAAGCAGCCGTACGTAAATCTCTTGAACGCATGAAACTAAAGTACGAATTACTTGTCAGCAATGCTGGTGGTTTTTCTTTCACTGCTAAGGAACCAATGCGTTGGTTGACAACTAATTATCCTGTGCACTTTACCATAGATGTTGCCCAATCTGGTAATCAATGGGCAGTAATCATAGAAGGTGGATGCACTCTTACATCTCTTACTCAAGATTCTCACAATAGTCAGCGAGTGAAAGAGCTTCGAGAGATGATTTGTACACTGGCACCAGGTGCTTCCTCCTAGAAAATCATAATTCATGTTCTTTCGATAATAGTCATTGAGACAAGTCGTAGTTTCTTATGAGTAATTCTGTTTCAGTCTGGAAAGCACCAGACACAGAGTACTGCGTCTCGACTTCATCAATGATGCAGCCATCGTATAGCTTCTTAATGTAAGGATCGTTGTTGTAGGATAGCAGGAACTTGCCCTTGATCTGTTTCAAGGCTTCTGCCAGCTCTTCATGCTGGTTAAAGGCGTCCGCGTCTTCACGTTCATAGATGTGCTCCTTTGTATAGTAGGGAGGGTCCAGGTAGAAGAACGTGTGGGGTTGGTCGAACCGGGCTACGATCTTCTCCCAGGGCTGTTTTTCGATGATCACATGGCGCAATCGTTCCGAGGCTTCTTTCACCTTGTCCAGATTCCTCAGGGGCATATACTTGTAGCCCTGGTTAACGCAGAAGTTCTTGGATCTTGAGCCATAACTGCAAGCAAGGTTATAGTAGAACTTGATTGCTCTCTCCAACTCGGTTCTGGGCTCATGCTTCATGAAGTTATCGAACATCTCCCTGGCTATCAGGTAGTTGTTCAGTTCGGTTACGAAGGCTTCCGGGTGGTTCTTGATGTACTTCCAGAAGTTTACCAGATCGCCATTGATGTCGTTATAGACCTCAGTATAGCGGCTCTTCTTGGACAACTGCCAGTCTTCCTTGTTGGCACTCTTTCCGAACAGTATCCAGGCTGCACCGCCAAAGACTTCACAGTAGATGTCATGCTTAGGGATGAGTGGAAGGATCTTCTTGCGGAGGATACGCTTACCGCCAACCCATGAGATTATCGAGTTCATTGCTCCTCCAGTTTGAAGTTGGCGATGATCACTTCATTGAACTCGGACTTGCCTACTTTGCGGTTGATGCCCTTGGTTCTGGTGACGTGCTTGATATCATAGCCCTTGTAGAGTTTGAGGACTTCAGGGTTATCATCATAGCTGAGGATGAAGCGTCCCTTGATGCCTTTCAGCTTCTTGCAGAGATCTTCATGGCTGAACTGCTTGCTGTTCTCATAGGTATAACCGAGCATGTAAGGCGGATCGCAGTAAAAGAAGTTGCTCTTGGTGTCATACTTCTCAATCACCTTCTCATAGGATAGGTTCTCAATAATGACCATATCCAGTCTTCGATGCAGTTCTTTGATGCGCTCCAGACGATTATACATGCTGGATGTGCCACGCTTCTGAGAGGTGCCGAAGCTGTCACCTTTTGAGCCAAATGATCTGGTGATCAGATACATGAATCTGGCAGCTCTCTGTATCTCTGTAAGGCCTTCCTGCTTGAGGATATCGCCAAAGAGCTTGCGGCTGGCTACTAACCAGTCTAACTCTTTGATCAGTTCATCAGGATGGTACTTCACCTGCATGAACAGGTTGACCAGACGGTTATCGAGATCGTTATAGACTTCCAGATCGCCCCATTTGTCCTTGAAGAGGAGCATCCAGGCAGCACCCCCGAAGGGCTCAATATAGCCTTTGATGTCCTTGGGAACGTAGGGAGCGATAACTTTTCTCAGGAGGCGTTTACCGCCTATCCAGCCGATGATCGCATCCATTATGCGTCTCCTTTAGGATCTGTGATACAGAGCCGGAGGTATAGCTCGGGCAGAGTCATGCTGTTGAAGTCTTCATTGGTGAAGCCCAGTCTACGGAGGATCATTTCGAACCTCTCGAAGGGGTATTTGGAGACGCCGTTACCGCCAATCCGAAACTCCCGAGCCAACTTGCGAACCTCTCTTTGTTGGCTCTGATATAGACGAAAAAAGCGGAGATATGCTCCAGTGCTTCAAGTGCATCCATATTGTCCGGGTCCTGGTTTGAGATGATGCGGATCAGCTCTTTATCGGCTTCCGATTGGCTGATCAATTCAAGCAGTTCCAACTCACTCACCTTGGCTACCTTGCCGGAGAGGAAGTCCTCAAGCTTGGCTTTCAAGGTAGCATTCGAGATCGTGAGACAGAGTATTTGCCGCAGTTGGCTATAGCTGAGTTTGGGTTCTCGCTTCATAGAATAATCCTTTTCTTATTTACCAAAGAACATTTCGAGGGCAATGCCTAGTAAGAGCAGGAATTGCGAGGTGGAGACGGTTAGCAGTATCTTCATATTCGTCTCCACTCTCGCCATTCTGGTTACCAGTGACTTGTTGCTGTCACCATTGCCATAGATCTCCTCGTGAACCGAATCGATTTTCTCCTTGAGCACCCCACAGCACAACGAGTTGTGCTGCGAGGACCCCGCGATCTCAGGTTTGCACTGGCAGTCCATAGCAGTTCCTTGTTTTCGAGTGTAGTTGCGAAGAGCAGTGATCTTATACTCCCGGAGGGATATCCTTGAGCAGGAAGATCTTGTTGGAGGTCACTCCAGAGAACTCGGTGGAGATGACTACGTTGAAGAGACCGTCAGCCTCTCCCGACCAGTCAACTGTCCAGCGTAGTCCGGTGAAGATCACCACCCGATCCAGTTCTTTGGAAGCCACTACGATGGTGGTATCCTTGCTCATGAACAGGGTGCTTTCCAGGAAGTTCTTCTGCTTGGTAGAGAGTCCGGAGATGTTGAGTTCGACTGTACTGGTGCGCTTGCCCGGGATGGTATAGTTGCGGGTCTTGAGCTTGGTCAGCTTAGAGTCCGTCTTACCGGGTTTCTCGGCCAGTTCACCAAGTAGGTCGAAGTTGGTACTTAGTTCCGTCTTGACCGAGGCTTGAGTGGCATACAGCGTCTCTATGGATAATTGGTCGTAGGTGCCGATCCCGAAGTAAACGAAATCGGCAATCAACACATCCATGAGCTTGCTGAAGCTCAGGTCACCCTCGGTCATGTTGGAGGGATAGGTAGGCTGCGAAATAGGCTGGGGCATCAGAACACCCCTTTGATCGCCTTGCCTATGCTAAAGAGCCATTTGCGGTTGTGGAACACGTATTCGATGGCTCCTCCGATGGTGCCGAAGACCTTGAGAATGACATTGGTCTGCTTGGCCGGGAGGGACTTGGTAGCCCGCTCCACCGCCAGTTGCTTCTTGGCATAGTCGTCAAGGTCCTTGGTGGCAGGGTTGATCTTGATATCCTGGATGATGTCCAGGATGATAGCCAGAGCCGAGTTAACCTTGGCCTTGTCGATCAGTGTGCCGGTAGTGCGGGAAATGATCCAGACTACCAGGGCTGAGACCAGACCGAGGATAAACTCCTGATTGGCGAAGATGAAGTCCATAGAGTCTCCTTGTACTCGCTTAGGTGGTTAACTTGAACACTTTCACGAAGCCCGAGATGTAGGTGATACCGGGCCGGATACGGATGTACCAGTGGTACTTCCAATCGCTTCCGTGGTGTTCTACTTTGAGTTCGGCATCGGTGCGATAGCCGACGATAATGAATTTGGGAAGACCGCCGATGATGTAATCGGCATCCATGAGACGGGGTTTGACCGGGATACCCGCAAAAGAAACGTTGCCGCCTTCAAGCAGCAGGCGATCTCCGGCTCCGGTCTCACGCTTGGCAAGTTCTGCCCGGATACGGATCAAGTCCTTGTGAGCCACGTAGAACTTGAAGTTCTCTTGCTCTTCTAACATCTCGTCAGAGAAGGCCAGCAGAGCAGCTTCGAAGCGCTTAGCCCAGTCGGTGTAGGTCGTCTTGGAGAGATTGGTGACGTCGGTGGCGGTGGTAGCCAGTTTGACCACACCATCCAGAGCCTTGATCTTGGCAGTGGCAGAGGCTCGGTCACCCTTGAAGAGGAGCAAGCGGATGGCTTTCTCAGTCTTCTTGGCGATGTGGTTCTCCACATAGGCTCCGAAGGCATCTTCGCCATACTTGTCCTTGTAGAACTCGACCACGTCACGTCCCAGAGTGAACTCAGCATTGAGTATCCCGGTGGGAACGGAGAGATCGGCTGTACTCACGTTTTGAGCGGTCAGAGCGCCATCGAGGGAGTTCTTGAAGACCAGGTCATCGATCAAGCCGACGTCGATCTTCTCGTCTTTCAGCAGTGGCAGTACCGAGATATCCGAGAGAGTATCACCAGGCTGCGATCCAATCACCTCATCGATGAACAGAGAAGTGGTGTTGGCTGTCAGGATGTTCATAGCTTTGCCAGAGTCTACATCGGAGATGCCTTTGTATATCTCACGATGTGAAGCCTTGACCATGATCTTGTTGCCGTCGATGGTAACCTCTTTGTCCACATTGGACTGGTTAGCATCAGGCTCACCGGGAATGCTCTTGGAGATAGCTCTGCTCATGGTGACAGAGAGGTCTTTGAGGCTCTTCTCGATGCTGTGGATGGCATCGCCAAGCTGGAGATTCGGATTGCCCTTCTCAAGTTCACTGATCTTCTCAGTGATGGCTGTAATGCCCTTCTGCAGCTCGGAGTTGTTGTTGTGCTCCGCTACCTTACGCAAGCTGCCCAGTTCGTTCTTGATCTCGGCAAGGCTGGCTTCCGCGTTGCGATAGTCATCGGCTCGCCCGTAGATCGAGACTCCATTGAACTCGCCTTTCTCGACTTTCTGCCAGAGTTCCGAGTTGAGGTCTTCGCACTTGAGGACTTGCACCCAAGAGCCAACTTTAGCATCGGGAAAATGCTCTCTGTCACTGGTCTTGAGGATGTAGTTCTCGACTACGGTGAACTCCGGTACGGGTTGCATATTGTGATTCACATCGCACTTGCCAACTAAGCCGTGCTTGGCGAAGTGATCACAGGACTTCTGAATCTCTTCCCGGGTGTAATAGTCACCTTGGGAGTCGTGGATGTTGGGTTCCATCAGAGTGACGTAAAGCCGTCCCTGAGTGCCACTCGTTTCACTCTTGAACTTTGTGGAGTTGATCTTGTGTTCGAAGCTTCTGCCTGAGGCATTCTTGACCACAAAGCCCTTCTGATTGGCGGGAGTCATCTCATCGAAGAGAAGCGAGACTAACTCGACTTCCACGTTGCGAAGTTCTCCCTTTTGAATGGTGCGTTTACGATTCACGCTACCTCCTTTGGTATTCTTAAGTGGTTGATTGTTAATGGGAATAAGATACAATTCTATGCTCCAATGTTGCGGTTTTGCATGAAGAGCTGCTCATCAGCGGTCTGCAGGACCTCGGTCAGGTTACCGAAGTTGAAGTCTTCCGGCTTAACGTTCCAGCCGAAGTCGAAGTTGAACTCGTTAGCCAGAGCCAATGCCAGTCGATTCTGCAGCGGTCTGACCACGAACTGGTAGAACATCCGCATATCGCTACTGTTATCGCCACCCAGCTGCCCAGGAATGAGTTGTGAGACGATCCTGGCAGGAACTCGGTGATAGGCGAGGATGCCTTCCCTGAGATCTTTCTTGAGCCCCAGGAATCCGCCTTCCCGGTCTTGCTGACGCAGTGGTTCGAGGCGTATCTTCACGTCCCGGCTCTCACTCTCGATCAGCACAGTGGAGTGACTCTTGGCATTGCCTTTGACCTCGGTGAGCGCTTTCTCGATCTCGGTATAGGCATCGGTCAGGACTTCATTGCCCTGTTCGTCTGTTACGGTGCCGTCTCTGAGCGTACCGCCTTCTACGATCACGAAGTAATCGATCATCAGGCCGTTCTTGAAGTTGTTGTAGTCGAAGGTCTTGATCTCGCCCAAGATCTCGATGTTGATGGCGATGGGCAGGCAAGCCAGGCCCCAGGCATTTGATCTATGGCTTGACTTCTTCACATGGATGATGTCCTCATAGGCAAAGTCCTTCTTCTGATTGTTCTTGACCTGGATGTAGTTAGGCTTGAAGAAGCCGAACTCGTCATAGTTCTCTACGATCTGCACTTCACTGGGAAGCATGCGTTCCAGTCCCATCCACTGGCCTTGGGCGTTACGCATCTTTATCAGGAAGCCGTTACCGCAGGCAAGATAGAACTTCATCAGTTCTGCCAGTATCGTAGTCTGGTCTTCGCAGGCCGGGAACTCTGCTGCTTCCATCCATTCTTTGACCTGGCTGTTCTTGCAATCAAACTGCATGACGGTAGCCATAGTTAGGGCATCGATACAGCCGGAGTGGTATTCATCGGTATCTAAGAGGTTGAGCAGGTTGCTCATCGAATAGGGTTGGGAGACCACTTTCTTGGTCTCAGCAGCCTTGGTTACCAACTGCTTACCGATCCGCTGAAACTTGGATAGATCTATGGGTTCCGGCTTGTACTTGGTATCCAAGAGATCAGCAGCCGAACTGATCGCCAAGTTATAGGCACCGAGTCGCATCACTCTCATGAAGAGGCTCCAGTGCCGCTTTTCAGCAGGTCAATCTTGGCAATCCTGACCAAACGGGTACCATCGATGCGGCTTGTATAGTATTCCACACTAGGCAGGTCCCGGTTCATCAATTTCAGATAATAAGAGCGGAACTTCTCTTTGAAAGCGTAGAGAATGGCATCCGGGTCACTCGCGTTCTGGGCATTGACGATCATGAAGACTGTCCATGCGATATCGGTATCAACATACTGGCGGGAAGTGCCATGCTTACCTGTCTCAGAGTCGAGGATCAGGATGGCGCAAGGCAGGATCTTGGGGATATTGTCCTTGTTATATAGCACTTCGGTGATCCCGGACAGGTTCAAAGCTTGAGCTATGCGGTCCCTTTGGAAGGTGAACTTCTCCAACGTGGTCATAGACTTACCTCGATTGAGTTAAGTTGTTGATAGATCCACTGCTCCCGGTTAGCGATTATCTGTGCGAACACATTACGGGCGGCAATGCCTTCCCGCTTGATCTTGCCCCGGATGAGATAGGCGATCTCGGCTACAGTCAGAGCTTTACCTGTCTCTTTATCAGTCCAAGACAGGTGCTTGCGTTCGACCCAAGCTATAAGTGGAGCGATTGGAGTCCAGGAAGGCACTTTACCGCCCAAAACGAAAGGCTCATGACGCACATTGGAACCTACTCTCAGTATCATGGCTGTATCAGTGGTCTGGAGCAGATAACCGGTATTGCCATAGAAGTCGCCTTTATCGTAAATCTGCTGAGCCAGTATCTCCTTGCGGGACTCGGCATCGATCACAGAACCGATCAAATGCAATCTGCTCTCCAGAGCGACATAGATTGCCCTGTAGATCTCGATCATCAGCTCCTCAAGAGAAGTAAGATCACGATTAGGCATCAGATAACTCCCACTCGAATAGGGCGAGGCTGTCTGGGCTTGAGTTCATTCAGTCGATCCATACCTGCAGGATTGAGATAGGCTTGCAGGATGGTGAGTGCTCTCAGCTCAAGGTTGGCTTTGAATGCGTCTATTTCGCTCCCTGTGAGCAGTTCGGTCGCGGACTGGTCTAAACCTACAGTCTTGACTATTCCCTCGCCCAGGGTCTTCAAATTGAGAAACTCGCAAGTACTGTGCAGCATCAGGAAAGAGAACCCAAAACGAAAAGAAATCAGGAAAGGCTCCTCTTCCGGCATATCTTCGTGAGTTGCCCGATCAAAGTGCTCCTGCAGAACCAGTGAGTGGATTATCTCCAGAACCAGGCCCTGATGCTCCTTGAAGATGCCATTATTGGACATCTCCTTGGGCAGGTTGAGGATGGCGAGCATGGCATCGGTCTCGACTGGGATAGGAATCACTGGCCCTTCCTCATCAGCTCCGATAGTTCTATGGCTCTCATTCCCACTTGCTTCGCCCACTTGGAGGCCAGCATGCCATTGGCGGCTCGTTCCCAGTCTCTGGCAGCAATGAAAGCCAGAGTGTTGTTGAAACCCAGAAGCCCCTTGATGCCCAGGTTGAAGCACATGTTGAGCAGTACCGACTGGCGGACCTCGTCGAGCTTATTGTAAACCTCTGGTATCTCATCATTCAACCACTGCTCGCAGTCTTGGATATCTCTCTCCAGCATAGCATAAGCCTCTTTCTGGGAGATACCCCGGTCATCGAGATTACGGCCGATACCGATGGTTAGTTTCCCTGCAGTGCAGCGGTATGGCTTCAGTCGAAGACCTTCATGTCTGACTAACTGAGCTTTGATTCGTTTCATCAACGCTTCGGTCATGCTTTCTCCTTGGTACCAGATTTGATCATTGATCCGGAGCCAGGAAAGCACTACCCTGTATGCTGACAAATCAGGATGGGCAAGGATGAGACAGTTTTTAGGGTTGACAAAAATCATCATTGCATATCCTTGAGAAAAAAGAAAGTTACACAGTGAGGGATAGGTGAAAAAGACAATAGAAGACATCCGTAAACTCTTTACGGACAATGCATTCAAGGATGAACAACATGTGCGTTTTTCCTTGGTAGGGAGAGTATGCCAAAAACTTGGCTGGGATATCTGGAATCCTAAAGAGTTTTACACTGAATACCCCGTAAAAAGATATCCACCTCAGGAAGTGACTGTAGATCTACGGGGAAGAGTAGATGTAGCTCTGATACTTCCAGAGAAAAACTCAGACATTGCAGAAGTATTCATTGAAATTAAAACACCCTATAAACTCCAAAGCGAGCTTGTCTCAGGTGAAATCCAACTCAAGAGGTACAATTGGTGGGATAAGTCGGCAATAAGCGTGTTAACGGATGGAATTATCTGGCGATTTTATTTGCCCTCGATTGGTGGCGCTTTCGAGACCAGTTTGTTTAGCGAAATTGATCTATTACGTGATGATATCGAGTCGATCTGCACGGTGTTTGACCAAGTGCTGAGAAGAGATAACTTCCGCAAGCAAGCTGTGGAATCTGCTGAAGCCATTTTTGAAGAAATCGCCAGGATTAAAAAACTTAGTATTGTTAAAAGTGAAGCAGAGGAAATAGCAAGGAAAACTGGCTTGCAGAAATTCACAATTGCATCCCAGCTATTAAAGAATCAGCATGCATACGAGATGGACGAATCCGAAATAGCGAGCTTGTGGGATAAAAAAATACCCAAAGTAACGCAAGCCCCAACAGTAGTTTTTCCGCTTGTTCCCCCGGGAAATAAAGGAAAAACACAGGAACCGCCTATACTAGGTGAGGTTGACTTCACAGTGTTACAGGATTACAGTTACAAATCAGCAAGGGTAGTTGTAGTTGGTGGCATAACCACTCCAGTAAAACACTGGTGGGAGATTAAGAAGCATGTTTTCAACTATTTGCTTGAGAAGAATCCTGCACTTGCCTTATCGGATAGCCTAGCGCTATTTACGAAAAGGACTGATAGTATGGATATAAGGTTGATAAATGGTATGTATTCAAGAGGAAGAATGTCGGCGACGGGCATCGTAAAGCAATGTAGAGCTGCTATGAAAATTGCGGGATATGAACCATGTAAAGATTTACAGGTAGGCTTCGTTGAATCTGAACGTAAAAGGAAAGGTCAATGAGCCAGAACCACTCCCAAATAGCATCCTTTATCTGGAGTATCTGCAATCTACTGCGCGGACCCTACAAACGCAACGAATACCGTAAGGTTATCCTTCCCTTCACTGTGCTTCGCCGTTTTGACTGCATCCTCGCTCCTACAAAAGACAAGGTCTTGGCAGAGCTTCCGCATCTGTATGGCAAGTCGGATAACATCGTTTCAGAGAGTCTGATCAGGATCACTGGCGTTCCTTTCTACAACAAATCAAAGCTGGACATGAAAAAGCTGCTGGACGATACGGAGAACATCGCCATCAACCTGCAGAGTTACATCAACGACTTCTCCCCCAACGTTCAGAAGATCATCGAATACTTTGCGTTCTCAGAGCAGATCGCCCGCCTCCAGGATGCCAATTTGCTCTATCTGGTTATCAAAGACTTTGTGGATGACAAGCTCGATTTGAGCCCCCAGGCTGTGGACAACATGCAGATGGGGCTTGTCTTTGAAGAACTCATCCGCATCGGGGCAGAGCAATCCAATGAGGAAGCCGGAGAGCATTTCACACCCCGGGAAGTTATAAAATTGATGGTTAATCTGCTCCTCAGCCCGGAAGCAGACCTCGCCAAGAGCCATGTGGTAAAGACCATCTTTGACCCCGCCTGCGGAACCGGAGGTATGCTCACCGCCGCCGAAACCTATATCAAAGAACTGAACCGCGATGCCAAACCCCACATGTTTGGCCAGGACTGGAATAAAGAGTCTTATGCCGTCTGCTGCTCAGACATGCTGATCAAAGGAGAAAATGCGGCTATCCACTACGGCTGCTCCTTCGAGCAGGATGGCTTTGCCTCGGATAAGTTTGATTACATGCTGGCCAATCCCCCCTTTGGGGTGGAATGGAAAAAGCAGCAAAAGACCATCACCGACGAGCATGAAAACCTCGGCTTCAATGGACGCTTTGGGGCAGGTTTACCTCGTATCAACGACGGCTCCCTGCTCTTTTTGCAGCACATGATATCCAAGATGAGGTCAGTTGAGGAAGGCGGCAGCAGGATCGGCATTGTCTTCAACGGTTCTCCTCTCTTCACTGGTGATGCAGGCAGCGGAGAAAGCAACATCCGCAAATGGATCATCGAAAACGACTGGCTGGAAGCCATCATCGCCATGCCGGATCAGCTTTTTTACAATACCGGCATCAGCACCTACATCTGGATCATCACCAACAGAAAGGAAGCTCACCGCCTGGGTAAAATCCAGCTCATCGATGCCCGCCAGTTCTACCATAAGATGCGTAAGAGTCTGGGCAACAAACGCAACGTCATCGGCGATGGCGAGGACAACCGCTTTGACCATATTAGCTTGATCACCCGCATCCACAGCGACTTTATCCACAATCAAGAACTGGAGTTTGAAAGTAACGGAGAGAGCAAAACGGCCTTTGTCAGCAAGATCTTCGACAACGCAGACTTTGGCTACCACAAGATTACCGTGGAGCGTCCCCTGCGTCTGAACTTCCAAGCCACAGCGGAGCGCATTGCCCGTCTGGATGGCATCTCTGCCTTTGCCAAACTTGCGGAAAGCAAAAAGAAAGACCCCTTTGAAAAGTGTAAAGAGATTGAGGCCGGTAAAGCCCTGCAGGATAAGATCAAGACAGCCCTGCGCAGTATGGATAGCAGCTTTGTCTACCAGAACCGGGAGCAGTTTCAAAAAGCACTGAAACAAACCCTTACTCAGTATCACTTATCTTTGGCCGCTCCGGAACAGAAAGCAATCCTGGAAGCCCTCTCCGAGCGGGATGAAACAGCCAAAATCTGCACCGATTCCAAAGGCAAGGCCGAAGCGGATACGGAACTGCGGGACACCGAGAACGTCCCCTTGAAGGAAGATATTGAGACTTACTTCCAAAGAGAGGTTCTGCCCCATGTGCCTGATGCCTGGATCGACCACAGCAAGACCAAGATCGGCTATGAGATACCGCTCAACCGCCATTTCTACGTCTATACTCCGCCGCGCTCCCTGGATGAGATAGATATAGAACTATCATGTATTGAGAAAGAGATTACGGATCTGTTATCAATGGTCTCAAGAAAGTGAAAGAGCACAATTCAACAAGATTGACCAAAGAGATCATTGCTCTAAGTAATTCCAATACTTGGGAGTCAGCTAAAAATGAGTGGGTGTTAAGTGAAGTATATGAAGAAGATGAACCTACAACCTGCCTATGTGGCCATTTTCCCATCATTGAGGTTTGTGTGTTACGAAACAGGCTCAATGGGGCTGAGACAATCGTAGGCAATGTTTGTGTTAAAAAGTTCTTAGGATTACCATCAGACCGGATTTTCTCAGCACTTAAGCGCATATCTAAGAATAACACAAAATCACTAAACAGTGAATCCATCGAATATATGAAAAAGAGAGGATGGCTTAACGACTGGGAGTATGGGTTTTACTACAATACATATAAGAAAAGAGTATTAACTGAAAAACAGATGGAAAAAAGAGTCAGTATCAATCAGAAACTAATTGGAAAATCAAAGAATCAGTTATCGTACAGAGGCAATCGTGGTCGGATATAAGAAGAAAACAAATCTTAAGAATTGTGGGATATTGTGGGTGGGAGAAATCCCTGAACACTGGGATATGAAGAAATTCAAGCACTTTTATGCTTCTTCAATGGGGAATACAATCCTCAAAGAAGATTTATCAGATGAAGCTGCTACTCCTGTCTATAGTGCTACTGAGTATGTTGAGATCTTGGGTTACATAGACAATCCGAATGTTATTCTCAATAAAGATGATTTCATTATTCCAGCTCGTGGTAATTCAATTGGACATGTAAAACTGGTAGCAGAAAAGTGTACTTGTACCCAAACAACAATTTATGCAAGAAGCCTAAATCCTGGCAGGATCAATCCAAATTTCGTCTATTGGTATCAAATCGGACTTAGATCGAAGCTTTACGAATTCGATAACACTGCAATACCTCAGCTAACGGTAAGGCAAGTTAAAGAAAACCCAATACTTGTCCCAAGCCCAGATGAGCAGCAAGCCATTGCTGCTTTCCTTGACCGAGAGACGGTGCGGATCGATGCTTTGATTCAGAAGAAAGAGCGGATGATCGAGCTGCTGAAAGAAAAACGCATCGCCCTTATCACCCAAGCCGTCACCAAAGGACTGGACGCCAATGTCCCAATGAGAGATTCCGGGATTGAGTGGTTGGGAGAGGTGCCGGAGCATTGGAGAATTACTTCGATAAAGCATATAGCGAAAGTAGTTAATGGATCGACACCATCAAGTTCAGAGCCAGATTTTTGGGATGGAGACATCCTGTGGGCAACTCCTGACGACTTAGGGTCACTAAATGACAAGTATCTATGTTCCACAAATCGTCAGATCACTAAAGAAGGTTATCAAAGCTGTGGGACCACTATCGCACCTGGCAATAGCATTGTGTTATCAACAAGGGCTCCTATTGGACATGTAGCATTAACTCTCAATGATATGTGTTGTAATCAAGGCTGTAGAATCTTAGTTCCACAGGGTAGTATCGTAAGTGACTATTTATATTACCTTTTGTTATCAAGTAAAGCAGTACTTGATGCTTTGGGACAAGGATCTACTTTTAAAGAACTGAATCGAGAAAGGTTATCTTCTTTCAAGCTACCTCTACCAAGAATCGAAGAGCAAAAGGATATCATAACATATATTGATCTTGAGATTTTGCGAAACACACAGATTAGTGAGAAGTTGAAGGAATCCATCTCTCTCCTCCGCGAATACCGTGCTTCCCTGATTCACCATGCCGTCACCGGTAAAATAGATTTGCGAGGCCACGATGCCCAAGCACAATGAACAAGCCTTTGAAGCCTATATCGAGTCCGTCATGAATGTTGGCTGGACTACCGTTGTCAATACCACCTTTGATCCCACCCATGACTTGTTTCCCGAAGAGCTGATATCTTTCCTGTCTCAAAGCCAGCCTACGCTGTGGGCAGAGCTTGAGAAGCTCAATGGCACACTCTTGCCGGAGCAGATCGTCAAAGCCTTGGTCAAGGAACGCCTCAGCAAGGGGACACTGCACATCCTGCGGCATGGCTTCAAGTTTCATGGCAAGACGCTGAAGCTGGCATACTACCGTCCGGCCCACACCCTCAGCAAGGAAGCGGAAGCGCTGTACCAATGCAACACATTTCAGGTCTGCCGCCAGGTCTTTTACCATCCCGACAAGAATCAGTCCATTGACATGGTGCTGGCGATCAATGGCATACCAGTAGCCACTCTTGAGCTCAAAAATCCCGGCACGGGACAGAATGTAAAGCATGCTATCCAGCAATACCGGGAAGACAGAGACCCTTCTGCACCGCTTCTGAGCTTCAAAACGGGTGCTCTGGTGCACTTTGCCGTGGATACAGATGAAGTGTATATGACCACGCATTTGCAGAAGCACAAGACCTTCTTTCTGCCTTTTAACCGCGGGAGCAACCCCCAGAGCGTGGATTGCGGCAAAGGCAATCCCATCCATCCTTCGGGACACCGGACCGCTTATCTCTGGGAAGAGGTGCTACAGCCGGAGAGCCTGCTGGAGATCGTGGGCAGTTTCATCTTTATCGAGAACGCAAACAAGAAAGACGAGCGCCTCATCTTCCCTCGCTACCACCAACTAGACTCCGTACGAAGGCTGTTGTTGCAAGTAAAAAGCGATCTGGCGGGCAAGAACTACCTGATCCAGCATAGCGCTGGCAGTGGCAAGACCAATAGTATCAGTTGGCTGGCGCATCGTTTAGCAAATCTGCACACTGAACAAGACAAGTTGATTTTTGATTGCGTGATCGTGATTACAGATCGCGTGGTGCTGGATAGGCAGTTGCAGGATGCAATATATCAGATCGAGCATGCCACGGGTGTGGTGGCGCCCATCAAAGAAGGCAGCAAACAGCTTGCCAATGCGCTGGTGGACGGCACCAAGATCGTGATTACCACCCTGCAGAAGTTTCCCTTCATCCTGAAAGGCTTGCTGCGCATTGCGGGCGCCAAAGATACAGATATGCCGGATGAAGCGGCACTCTTAAAATCCAAGACCTGGCAAAAGAAGATCGCTGGCAGGCGTTATGCCATCATAGTGGATGAAGCCCACAGCAGCCAGACAGGGGAAGCTGCGCGGGGCATGAAACAGATCTTGGGCGACAAAGCATCCAAAGTTGAATCAGTGGAGGATTGGCAGGACGAACTTAACCTGGTGATGGAGTCCCGTGGGCAGCAGCCCAATCTCAGCTTCTTTGCCTTCACGGCCACCCCCAAGGGCAAGACAATCGAGCTTTTCGGCACCGGAGGCAGAGCCTTCCACAACTACAGCATGCGCCAAGCCATCGAAGAAGGCTTTATCCTTGATGTGCTGCAGCGCTACACCACCTACAGCACCTATTTTAAGATGATCAAAAAGACTGAGGATGATCCCAGCATGCCTGCCAAAAAGGCAGCTAAAAAGCTCTGCAAATTCATGCGCTTGCATCCCCGCAATGTGAGCCAGAAAACGGAGATCATCATTGAGCACTTTCGAAGTTGCATCATGCCGCTTATTGGAGGCAGAGCCAAAGCGATGGTGGTGACGGACAGCCGCTTGCAAGCAGTGCGCTATATACTGGCTTTTCAAAGGTACTTGAGCGAGCATCATTATACGGATGTTCATCCGCTGGTAGCCTTCAGCGGCACTGTGATCGATCCGGAAACAGAACTGGAATACACCGAGCCCGGGATGAATATCGACTACAAGAACGGCAGGCATATTTCCGAAACACAGCTCAAAGACCGCTTTGGCAGTGAGGATTATCAGATCCTGCTGGTGGCCAATAAATACCAGACCGGCTATGATCAACCCCTGCTCTGTGCCATGTATGTGGATAAACGTTTGGATGGGGTGCAGGCTGTGCAGACGCTTTCCCGTCTGAACAGGATTTATCCCGGCAAGGAAGCACCCTTTGTGCTGGATTTTGTGAACAAGGCAGAGGATATCCTGGCTGCCTTTAAGCCCTATTACACGGTTACAGAACTGGAAACCGAATCCGATCCCTCGCATCTGGAAGAGCTGAAGCATGAGCTAAACCAGATGCAGGTCTATAGCTGGCAGGAAGTTGTGGAATTTGCCAGGGTCTTTTACAAACCTCTGGCCGAGCAGAAGCGTGGCGATCATGCTGCGCTGCAGAAACATTTACAGAGTGCAGTGGAACGCTATAAGAAGTTTGAAAACGATGAAGACCGGGATAAATTCCGGGACAAGCTGAAGGCTTATGTCCGCCTTTATTCTTTTGTAACTCAGCTTGTCAACTATACCGATCAGGAACAGGAGATGCTGTATAGCTTTGGGCGTTTTCTGTTGCCTCATATTCATCCCAGTGACAGCCGCGATGCCTATCCGGAAAAAGACGTGGAATTGCAATATTATCGCTTGCAGAAGGTGATGGAAGGCTCTATCGATTTATCCGAAGGTGAGGATGTGAAGGTAAAATCACCCACCGACACTGGCACCCGCAATGCAAAGGAAGAGGATAAGCCCCTCTCCGAGATCATCGAGACCCTAAACGAACGCTTTGGTACGGACTTCAGCGAAGCGGACAGGCTCTTCTTTGAGCAGATCAAGGAAACTGCCATGCGAGACGAGGGCGTGCTCAAAACTGCCGCAGCCAATCCTCTGGATAAGTTTGAGCTGGAGATACAGCAAATCATCAAAGACCTGATGATGAAACGCCTGAAAGAAAATGATAAGATCGTGAGCCGGTATATGGATGATGAGATGTTTCAGAAAGTTGTTATCAAGATGATATCCAAAGAATTGTATAACTCACTCATTACACAGTATGGCTCGTAAATCGAGATGTTTCAATCATAATGTAGCCCATTTCCCTTTAATACTACATGTGTTATTTACTTGAGAAAGTTACTGCTCTTCAAAATACTCTCATATTGTTCTTGGGAAATGTCACAGTCTATAAACTGGCAAAATTGGTGATTCGATAGTTTTAACTCTTTGGCCATGAATGATATGATTGGGGGACCAAAGTCTTTTTTTGATCCATGACTGACTGAAGTATTAATCACACTAGGGTTGTTGTGCAAATCAAAATATACATAATGGGTATGCTTCTTCATTCGAGTAGCCCTGAATCCCTTCTTCTCTAAAGAACCTATTATCTTGACCTTACTTTTTGGCTTACCCATTACTTTTCTCCATAAAACTCAGTAAATTACTTCTCAACAACTCAACATCTCCTCCATAATGTTCATGATCGGTTTCAATATAAAACAGCCATAAGAACGCGAGTTTTTCATGTATATCCTCAAGTAAGGCATCTCTAGTATCAGAAGCAACGTTAAGAGCTAACTCATCATAACAAACAAAATACAACTGTTCAGACTCATCTAACGATACCTCTAGTGTAAGTGGTTTTCTAATCTTGTAACAATAGCTGTCGTAGAAAAAATCTTCGATTATAATTGGCGACAAGTCAACATCATCTACCATATACACTTCTGATATTTGAGTTACCTTCAGATTGCTATTAAGTTTTGCTTTACCACTGATTTGCACATAATTTCTTGGATGTTTCAACAGAAAACTCTCTACGTCATCTGTATATTTAGCTTTAATATTCTTACCTGTCGGAGCATAATGAAAATAGAATTCATGCTTATCGAAGAGAAGCCTGTTTAGTTTTCCTATGGCAATAATTGAGTCCTCTTCTTCTAATTCTTTCTGAATAAAAGAGTTCAATGTGTGGGATGCTTGGTAGGAATCAAACAAAAACTTGTTTGAATCAACACCTACAGATAGACCAATACCAGATTTATAATCAGGAATGATATCTTTATAGGCCTTCATAGCTTTGATTCTTCTGTTTTTGTTATCGAATACACTCAGTACTAGTGCATAGTCTTGCTTCTGGACACCTTCAGATAGTCTGTAAAAACCCATCGAAACCTTGTCTAAATCATCGGGAGCTAAAGCATCAGATTTGGGGTCACCCACACTTAATGCTGAATGTGCAGACCCAACACTCAATTCATCGATATAGAGCAGATACTTGTCCGAACGATCTTGAGACAGTCTTTCCCTTTCATTATCGGGTATCCCCTCAATCTCATTAGCAATCATATTCACAATTCTTTGAGCTGCAGAGAGGGTTTTTGATAAAATACAAGCTGGTATCTTCTTCTCTACATTGTCATGGTACTCTAAATCAAATACTATTAAATGCTCTGAACTGCTCATAACATCTCCCGACAGCATCCCAAAATTGAATTCAACAATATTAACTTAGGCTACTGAACTAGCGTAGAAACTTTTTCCCTTGATCTTACAGTATGCTCAATCTGTCAACACTTTTGTTCCTAAGCCATGACACACTTTGTATGAGTTGAACGAAAACTAATTGCATATTATTGAAGTACATATAATTAGCCGTTGTAGGAATTTAATCTACTGAAGGGATCAAACTATTTGGGTTTCTGTTCGGCACTTCCAATGAAATGGCGGGAAAGGAGTATGCGCTCCGGAGACCCCTACCGGGTTCATCTCTGAGTCGTATTCGATCTGATCGTCTTTGACCCAAGGTGCAAGAGCTTTGATGTATTCCCTGGCATCATCCAGGCTATTGGACTTGGTATCAAGTGCCATGAGGTTATCCATCACTTCGATGGCATCGCTTAGATGATAGACCTTGTCTTGAGCAGCCAATGCCCTGCAGATATCACTGGTGCGGTCATCCAGGATTACCACGAGCTTATAGTATCTGGCTTTAGCTTTCTTGTAGCCTTGCAGCCTTCCGAACTCACGTATTCTGAGTGCTGTATGTTCTGCCAGTCCTTGCCAGTAATGGGAAGATCGGTTGGCAATGTCATTGAACTGGTCTTTGAGAGTATCGGCAAGCATCTCTTTGGTATAGCCCTGCTCGATGGCTTTGGAGAGGGTGTCTGCAAAGTTTTGCCGGACATCGGCTTCGAAGTGGTTTCCGATCCAGAACAACTGCTGTTTCTGGATGGTGGATGAGAGATGCTGATCTTCTATGCCCCAGAGCCCGATGCTGGTCTTGGTTGGAGCTTGCACTTGCGTGTCCTTGAGTCCGAGCCGCACACAGCGGTCTATTATCGCTTTGGTGGGCTCATTGACCAGTGCTGCGAAGTCATCTCCCAGTTGAGTATTAATGATACCCATAAGCTTATCTATGGAGTCCTTGTTGAACTTTTCGGCTCGTGGCATGTCACCCAGCATTTGGATGGCAAGGCGTGTAGCATCTCTGATCTCAGTCTTCCAGGCATTATTGAGGACTCTGTAGTATTCAAGCATTAGCTGATCATAGTAGTTCATCAGAAACTGAACCTCCGAACCTTTACTCTATTCCTGCCGATATCATATTCCGAGAAGCGTTCCAGACATCCAGCCAAGGCATCACAGCCATCGATATAGCCATCAGGATAGGTGAGGAACTGACTGATCAGAGTTGGTGTATCCTGCCCTTCCGGGAAGAGCACCTTGGCTGTCTCGATAATGGTCTCGGTTCTCTCGATGCGGAGGTTCTTGTTATCCTTGTTATCGATGCGCTTGATGCGATGTGATATTGGTGGCAGATGATTATCGGTAGCCCATCTATCGAAGTCGGCAAGGATACGAGCCTGACCATAGGTGGTTTCACAGGCTGCCCTCGCTTTCACTCGGTAGATTTGATCAAGCTCCTGATAGGCATCATAGTAGTATCTGAAGAACTTAGTGTTCTCGGTCTGACGTATCCAGACATGGATCACGTAGAAACGATTTCCATCGTAACCAATGGAGATGACAGCCTTGTAACAACCCTTCTCTCCCCAGGCAGGATCTGCATAGAGCCAGACCCGCTTCATCTGTGATGGTTCCGGCAGGGTTCTGTACTTGGTGAACCAGTGGTTCTTGAAGATATTCCCTTCGATTACCGGCTGTCCAAGCATCTCTCTCTGATATCCGTTATGACCGAACTTGGCTCTCAGGTTTGGCAGAGTGGCAGTAGGGTATTGTGCCTCCCATGTGGACTTACCATGCTGATCTTCGAGGGAAAAGCGCAAAATCGCTTTTTGGTGCGTTTTCAGTACTGATTGGTATCCCAAATCCAAATCTGGATTATCGGCTCGCATTTCGCCTAATATGAGCTCCTGAAACTGGCAGATGGAGTAATTGGGATGCACCAGGTTTCCGAGCCAGACGATCTTGCCATTACCCTCCGGAGAGAGTGCTCCGGCAAGCTCCTGGGTGATCTTCTCCATGCGTCTCTTACCGATGGACTGGTTACCCATGTTCTCTTCTTTATCGATATCATCACAGACGATCAGTCCGGGCCGCTTAGCAGTCTTGGGATTAATAGTACCTCTATGGGACTGTTTGATACTTCTGGCTCTGATCCTGGCTTTATTCTTGAGATAGAAGTCCAGATCAAAGGCGTCCATAGGCTGCAGCTCCGGATAGTCCATAGTGAGCCGCTTATTGTTCTGCAGTTCATGCAAGGTGAAGGCAGTGCGCTCCTGTGCCAGATCTATGTCTGCGGCTGTATGGATCACATAGCGTTCACCTTTGATGATCATCCAGATAGGATAGACCACTCCCATGAGTACCGTTTTGCCCAGCCCACGAAACCCGGTAATGGCGATGATGCCTGAGCCCTTATCAGTCTCATCGAACATGGTCTCGTGCGCTGGGCAAAAAGGTAGGGGGAAGATATGCGGGAAATAGGTATGGCAGAAGAACGAGAAGGCATCCCAGCCTTCTCCGGTGGTTCGCCTGATCCTGTCGGTCTTGGCTTCAGGATTATCGTCTATAAAAGGCAAGACGGAGATCGTTTTTGAAGCGATCTCCGCCAGTGCCTTGTTATGTCGCTGAATGAACTTCTTAGACATAACCAGGAATCACCCCAACCCCCGGCAAGCCGGGAGTCGGGGACCCCGGGGTTTCGGAGGGTAACCATGAAAGTGCGGAGCCGGAGGCGACGGCTCCGCTTGGCAGGTTTGGGCTTGGAGGGTAGGCTTGGAGGCAACCATGTCCGTGGCTGTAATATTATCCATTTCTAACTCTTAAGTACTCGGCAAGGTCAAGGACTATGCCCTGGAACTGTTTCAGCATAGTCTCGTGCCCTTTCTCGATCATGAAGTCGGTAACCTGATCCAGGAACTTGACGATGTAATCGTTCAGTTCCTTGGATGGCTGCCGGTCCTTCTGATCCTGCTTCATCATGCTCACCAAACTCTGGATGGCTGTATCGGCAGGATTCTTGGCATACTCCCGGAGCGCTTGAATGAGTGCCTTCTTGCGGGCTATGGCGATCTCGTGGTCGAGCTGATTCTCTTCTTTGAAGAGTTCGTCCCACTTGCCGTTCTTGACCCACTTACGGACGGTGATGTCGGAAACTCCGAAGATCACCGCCAGCTCAGTGGGATCGGTCTTGCCGTTCAGATAGGCTTCTTTGCAGTTGTCCCGCTTGATGCGGAACTCACGGCTGTTACTCATACTCAGGGCGAACCTTGTATTTATCTAAGTAGGCGTTAAGGTCTTTGCCCTTGCAGCGCAGTTGACCATTCTCTTTAGTACGGAAAGCAGGCAGAGGGTTCTCTATGTCCCGTATCCAGCGATATACGCTGGAGCGGTCAACCCGGAGGATATCGGCTATCTCATCCGTGCGGTAGTTGCGTTCATCATTGAAGATACTCATTGTCTCTACAACCTCTGTAGTTTTGGTATTCATATATGCCATTATTCATTCTCCTGTACTTTTATCAAATTGAGATGCATTACCTTGCCACTGTTTCTTACAGAGAAGGGAAGTTAAGGACGATCTGGCGGAACTGGCCTGATTCGTCACGTTCATAGAAGTTGATGTACTGCTTGGTAGCAACTACCTGGATGGCCTGGTCGATCAGTTCCATAGCTTCCTTCCAGGTTTGATCTTTGATGTTGTAGCGGCGCAGGCGCAGGATACGATATTTGGCGATTTCGCCTTTCTTATCGACCTGAAATGCCTCGCTGATGATGGCTCGGAGGTTGACGTTGGAGTCGGCTGACCAGGCTTTGATGCACTCATCGATCTTCTGCTTGGCAAGTTGGAGTTCGATGCCGAACTGGATGCGTTCCTTGAATCTGATCTCAACTCTATATTTGCCGTCAAAGCTGTTGAGGACGGCATTGCCCTTCCAATCGAGTCCGTTCTTCTCGGCTACCTGCTGGAGATAGAGTTCCACATCTTCAAAGAACTGGTTCTTGTCTGCTACTATGCGGTCATGCAGCTTGATCGCCCGGTTGATGGTCTTGGTTACGATAGAGTCCTGCTTGAGTATCTCCGGCCTGATGATCGAGACCGGAATGCTCTGTCCGTTAGCGTCAACTCTGGTGGGAATGGGCTTCTTAGCCTTGGGGGTTTTGGGTGTGTCCATTAGATGTCTCCTTCTTGGTTGTATTTTTGGCTTTCTTTTCATTCTGTTTGATGTAGTTCTGCAGCATTGCGATCACCGCTCTGCGTTCCTTCTTGTTGAGTAGGTTCCAGTGGCTTTTGGAATAGTGTTGGATGGTAAATGCCCGTAGCTGGGACTCGGTCCATCCCGCAGTCTTCATGAGATAGAACATATACTTGCCCTGACGGTCGAAGCTAAAGATTTGGGGTCTGCCATGCTTACGGTACTTGAGCAGAAGTGCTTTTAATTCAGTTAAGCGATCCTCCGGCAAAGCCCTAAGTGATTCGCCATAGCCCAAGCCCTTGATGATGAACTTGAATGCTTCAAGCGGCCAGTGGAACTTCTTGACCCGCAGGCCATGTATCTCTTGGCGTAGTTTGCGTTCTCGTTGTTCCTGAGTCATAGAATGCCCTCGCTCTTTACTTGTGGTTAGTAGTTTTAGTAGTTTTTTTACGGCGTCTCTGAGGCTGGATGCCGCACTCAGCCCGCTTCTCGCTAATGATGCCTTTCTTGATCACCGAGCCGACTTTGCAGATCATGCTTATGTCCTTGGTATAATAACCTGACTTACATATACCCACCGCATCGACGGAGATCAGTGCCTCCAGGTAGAGATAAGCCCACTGACGGCTGCGCTGCATCTTGGAAGCCAATTGTCGGATGCTCTTTATTTGGCTCTTTTCAAGCAGGAAGCAGATATCCTGGCAGGCTTTAAGGTCGAATACCCAGTTGCCGCAGTAAATGGTTGCTACATTGATATTATAGCGGCCCCGGTTGGTTACATAGATATCCTCATATTTGGATACCTTGCGGATCACATTGCCTGTAAGGAGTTGGTTAAGGCGCTCCTGAACCACATCCCGGTCTACTCCGGTGCACTCACAGATCAGATCTAAGTTGAAGTAGCTGACGAAGCGGTCTACGAAGCGGTCGATTATAATGCTTTGCTCGTTCATAATGCCCCCTAAATATGGTTCATGGCTTGGATAGGATTGATTTTACCGCTGACTTCAAGCATGTGCATGATCTTGATGGCTTTCCTAAGGTTCCCGGCTGCGTTGAAGTGGATGTAATTGACCAGGGACTCCGGGCAGGGAATATTCATCAGTTCGGTGCCCAACATTCTAATAT